>ENA-OSIY01002047-OSIY01002047.1-marine-metagenome-genome-assembly--contig:-NODE-2047-length-10616-cov-5.069456_pt1 | contig 10616 bp, 6 predicted proteins | sample MGYA00237884_ERZ534233 | MGnify/ENA primary metagenome ERZ534233 (study PRJEB26412, sample SAMN06343840) | marine metagenome | isolation source: estuarine water | place: USA: Columbia River Estuary... | reverse complement strand
GGTAAAATTGATGTGGGAGCATCAGTACAGATAGCCAGCGTCGACCAATTCCGCGACCAGACCAACGGTGACAACACGGTTTATAAAGAAATCTCTGATGATTCAGAAATCATCCGCATTGGAACCTTTGAACTAAACAGCCGCGCATACTGTGGACGGTTTAATTTTAAAGGCTCAGATCAACAAAAATTTATGAAAAACTTATCGGGTGGTGAACGTAACCGTGTGCATCTCGCTAAGCTATTAAAAGCCGGTGGCAATGTATTGCTTCTGGATGAGCCGACCAATGACTTGGATGTTGAAACATTACGTGCCCTTGAAAACGCCATTTTGGAGTTTCCAGGTTGTGCCATGGTGATTTCACATGACCGATGGTTCTTAGACAGAATAGCCACCCACATAATGGATTATCGCGACGAAGGTAAAATCAATTTTTACGAAGGCAATTACACCGAATATGCCGCCTGGTTAAAGGCCACGTATGGGACTGATGTAGTGGAACCTCATAGGTTGAAATATAAGAAGATTAGTAAATAACATCACGGGGCGTTTTTAGCGCCCTTTTACTAAACAAAACCTCAGGCAATTTCAATATTGGTGCCGCTTACATTACTTTAAGCAGTTGCCTGATTTTTAATGGTAAGTGAGCGACATTTCAACTCAATTTTAAAATGTCGTGAAAGATAGATATATTTCATTAGCAATATGTAGGTTTGCATAATTGCCACATGCCTCTGCCTATTCGACGTTTTAGTTCTAATCAAACACTCTTTGCCTAAATTTTTACTAATAAAGTTTTCGCTAATGATTCTGATACTTGGCAGTCAATTTTTATCTGATTTATTTGAAATTGATTAAGTAACCCCTCACCGCTGTGCAATGATGTGTAGATATAAGGCAATGATTGCTACAAACAAAAACTCCAAACACCCTTACATAATTTGTATAAAAACTCTAAAAGAAACGGTTGAAAGCAATCAGTAAACACCATTTGTGCTGCCGGTCTAATAAATTTAATTACAGGTATTTATCATCACTAAAATATTCAGTCTCAGCTAAATCAGATTGACTCGAGCGCCTCTGACAACCTTGAGACACCTATAATCTCGATACCAGGAACACGTTGTTTGGGCACATTGGCTATTGGCACAATCGCTCGTTTAAAGCCGTGTTTAGCGGCTTCACTGATTCGTTCTGAACCATTAGGGACAGGTCTTATCTCCCCTGACAAGCCTACCTCACCAAAGGCAATTAACCCTTTATCTAACACCTTATTTTGAAAGCTCGAGACTATGGCCAACAACAACGCTAAATCAGCACTGGTTTCATTCACTTTTACGCCGCCAACGACATTTGCAAACACATCTTGATCATTCATTTGTACATTGCCATGTCGGTGCAACACCGCCAATAACATTGCCAATCGGTTTTGATCCAGCCCGACTGCAACCCGTCTTGGATTGGCCATTTGTGAATAGTCTACTAAAGCCTGAATTTCCACTAACAATGGGCGAGTACCCTCCCACACCACCATGACTATGCTACCAGGTGATTGCTGATCGTCACGACTCAGAAAAATGGCTGAGGGGTTACTTACTTCTCTTAAACCTTTTTCGGTCATGGCAAAAACACCTAGCTCATTCACAGCACCAAAGCGGTTTTTTTGGCTCCTTAAAGTGCGATATCTGCTATCGCTTTCACCTTCAAGCATCATTGAACAATCAATACAATGCTCTAACACTTTGGGACCCGCCAAACTGCCGTCTTTGGTCACATGGCCAACTAAAAACATAGCGATATGATGCTGTTTGGCAAACCGAGTTAAATAGGCGGCGCTTTCGCGCACTTGTGAGACACTCCCGGGAGCTGACTGAACATCAGGCACCTGCATAACCTGAATAGAGTCAATCACCATCAATTCTGGTTTGTGCTGTAAAGCGAGTTCACAAATCACTTCTATATTGGTTTCAGCTAACAATTTTAGTTTATCATTAGGCAGTCCTAGTCGCTGGGCCCGCATTGCAACTTGTTGCAATGACTCCTCACCCGTTACATAAAGCGCGTTTTTATTATTCGCCATTTGACACATCACTTGCAGCAACATGGTACTTTTACCCGCGCCAGGTGAGCCGCCTATTAATATGGCAGACCCTGGCACGATCCCTCCGCCTAAAACCCTATCAAGCTCTTTATAACCGGATTCAAATCGAGGTAATGCTTGTAAATTGATGTTAGCTAAAGACTCAACCTTGGCTTGAGTTTGGCCTGAATAACCACCAATATTTCGACCATTTGCATTGTTAGTTGAAGACACGACAAACTCAGTAATAGAGTTCCACGTGTTGCAGTCGTTACATAATCCTTGCCAACGAGGATATTCAGCCCCACAATCAGAGCATACATAAGCAGTTTTGCGTTTAGCCATATTGTTTATTATCTTCTTATTGTTTTGAATTGACATTCACTGTGTGATCGTCGCGGGCCCGGGTAACTTTTCCTATAAGTCATAGTTTCAACGATATTGCCGATAACTATTGCATCACATGTTAAGTCCCATAATATTAACGATGAGTTTACCCTGAATTCATGAACCAAGATTTAAAAGAATACCACGACATTATTGAAGAACTTAAACCTATGATCAATGAGCCTGATTTTAATCAGGTATTGAATCAGGTTGCTTCAGATATCCCAAAGCAAAAACGTTTTTTGTTAAAGATGGAACTGATGCGCCTAGCTCGCCCGTGTATCCGTCTAATAGACTTACGCGGCTTGGTCGATGGCAAATGCAGAATTTATGAACATCAAGGTAAAGAGCACTCATTAGATGATGTAGCGATTGAAACCTTTGAACGCCAAGTCCGTATTTTTGGCGAATACACCATTGGTGTTTATGAAATGGTCACGAATACTGAAAATAATTTTCGTGTTATGCATAAAAAAGAACAGCAAGAGTCGAAAACAACACAAAACAAACCAGAAGAAGTCAAACCTAAAGCTGAAAATTTCCAAGCCCCACGGCTTAAATTTGGAAACTTTGCTCAAAGAGATGAAGAAAGAATGCATTTTTCGGTTAAAATAGAAATATTTACCGAACTCAAAAAAAGCATTCAAGCCACCACTGTCGATGTGTCAGTAAAGGGTTTAAAAATTAAAGCCAGCAGAGAGCACTTGTTCAAACCTAGAGAACGTCTTACGGTGAAATTTTGTGGTTTAGAGAAAGAATACCTGCTCGATAAACGTCAGGTCGCAACCTATATTATTATCAATATTGAATACGCAAAAGACGAGCAAAGGCTAAATCTTAAACGTGAATTTGATATTCCTTCCCCTTCTTTTGACCATTTTTTTCAGCGTTTTATTCATGGTAATAAACGTCGCTACAAAGTCAATTTAGACAATACCATCACCGCGATTCAAAACAAAACCTACGAGCAATATTACATTCCTAATTTTGCTTCTATCCCGGTATTTATTGAGAAGTTAGAAAATCAATATATTCCTAAGTATGCTTTAGCCAATGACTGTAACAGGGAAGAGATTCAGTATTGGGCCAATGAACTTCAAGACTTGAAGATTGGTTATTTGTTGACTGAGGAGCGAATTAAAAATGGTCTTTCACTTGCAAAGGGGCAGCAAGAGATGTTCATTTTTGTGTTTAACCATATAAAAGATAAATCTGTGTATTTTTACTCAGCCACTCATGCAGAATTAGATGCTAAACCCGACTTAAAACATTTGTTTTTAGGTTACGGATCTCGAAAAGCCAGTTGGCGTATTTACAAGTTACAGTTTACCAGTGTAGAACCAGAACAAAGTCATCGTCCACTGTCTATTGGCAATTCCATTAACGACAAAGTTAAAAGGCAAAACCAAAAGCCCTCTCCACGTTTGATGTCGCGGTTGAAAAACATTAATCATATTGCCTTACTCACCAATGTCACTGACGATGTCAGTACAGAGCATTATCAAAAATTCAAAATAAAGCGTGAGCAGTTGTCAGAGCTTAAAGTATTTGGTCATCCACGAAATAAGCTTCCGGCATCCGTCACTGTTTATCGTTTCAAATATTTCAATCAGCGCAGAGAGACTCGATTCTTACTGCGCACTGCAGTGCAAGTCAGAATTGATGATGTGATATTTGATGGGCACACTGAAGATATTTCAACTCAAGGGTTGAGAATAGAATTAGACCGATTATTTCATCACAGTGACAAAGCTAAAATTACCCTGACGTTTCCACAACTTCAATCTGTCACTTCAAAGTACAAGTTGTCAGATTTACCTTATGTGGTTAGAAATGTGTCAAAAGATGGTCATGTGGTGCATTTACAGAACTTTGTCACCCCACAAAACGATACCGCCAGACGTTTTTTTGAAGCATTGATAAAATCAAACCGCTCTTCACTAAGAGCCTACCGTGACGAAGAAGAAGTCGAAGGCATAGGTGAAGCTCTTCGCAACATATATGCTCAGAATGTGATAAACGTGGCATATTTTTTACATAAAAACGGTGTGGATTATGTACCCAATGCGGTGGCAACGACATTAGACAATAACAACAGATTATCTCAGCTATTACATTTCCAAGCTAATCCTGGCCAGCTCAACTTATACCCACTCTATAGAAATGCCGACACATATCATGATTTTATTAAAAACACCTTAGCAAAAATAAAACCTAATAATCGCCCCCAGATGTGCGAATTATTTATCGCATTTGATCCCACTAAGGAGTTAATTGGCGACGCTATCAATAGCCATTTTTCCGAACAGTTAAACAAACCACAACAACGCAAAAAGTTTATTGCTCAGGCTTTACAAAATGGGCAATTCATTGCTGTAAAAGTGTTTCTGGCACGCACCGGCAGACCTGACTTTGAGACCATGCAATCAGAGCTCAACTACTTGAGCGTTTACGCTGCACACAAAGCTAAGTTATTGGAAGAACAACTTTGGAAAGTATCGGCAATTGGCGATATTATTGAAGTGACTGACGAGGTATTAAGACGTTTTGAGTTTGCTGAAAGTGCAATATTACAAAACCATAAGTCCCCAAAGCCCCATAGAATAAAATAAGTAGGGATTTAACAATCGTTTAAAGCATAATAAAAAACAACATTTTAAGGTCAAAGGCAAAGCTTTAAACACATAGAATACTCACTAGTAGTAAATTGAGTTAAGTCTGCCCTGCTTCCAACACCCATAGCAAAGTGTCTAAATCACTATGGCGGATCGCAATATCTGCTTGTTGACGTACTATAGGTTTTGCATGTAATGCTACGCCTAGAGCTGCTGAGTTCATCATGAGCAAATCATTAGCCCCATCGCCCATAGCGATAGTTTGATTAGGTGCAATAGACCATTTTTGGGCTAGGTTTTTAAGGGTTTGCGCTTTTACATAGGCATCCACAATATTGCCTTGCACTTTGCCCGTCAGTTTTTTGTTTTGTATCGCCAAATCATTCGCAACGGCAGCATCAAGGTCGAGATGGTCTTGCAGGTGATCAGCAAAGTAACTAAAACCACCTGAAGCAATCGCTACTTTCCAATCATAAGATTTTAATATCTTAACCAAATTCGCCACACCGGGCATAAGTGGTAAAGCATCTCGCACTTGTTGTAAAATCGACTCATTCGCATCGGCTAAACAAGCGACTCGGGTACGTAAACTTTGTGCAAAGTCCAATTTGCCTTGCATGGCAAGTAGAGTCACTGCCGACACTTGTTCACCAACACCAGCAAGCTCAGCAAGTTCATCAATGCATTCAACGGCGATGACAGTGCTGTCCATATCCATCAATAACAATCCCGGTTCGCTTAAAGAAGGGGCTTGATCAACTAAACATAATTCAACACTAAAACACTTAGCCACAGCTTCTAATTGTTTATTTAAGTTATCTTGGGTCTTCAAAGCAACCTGAGCACAAACAGCAAAACCACTGACACCTTCAACTTTAATCACTCGATAAGATACTACGTTTAAGACGTCAACTAATGATTGAGTTACTTGCGTTAATTGCTGCAAATTTAGGCCCTCTGTAAAAATAACTAATTTACTGAGGTTTGAACGAACAGGAGATAAAATGGGTTCAGAGGTACCTCCTTTTGCCCCTCCTAACATTTTATGACTTCGTAAAGTGTCACCAGTCAAAGTGAAATCACTTAAGCCTTGTTGGCAAATCAAATCACTTAAATACAAATGGGACAACAAATCTTTATCAGCAATTTTTATTTCAAACACTATTGGGTAACCGTAAAAATAAAAGTAATACATATTATCCAATGACATAACAGAATGCTATTAAGCCATGCATCAACCCTTATGCCAGTTTTAGTTAGGTTATATCTATTGAACAAACGGTTAGTTTCAGCAACCATGTAATCACTCAACCTTATTAAGTCACAACAAACTATTCGTTTATGAACATAAATATGCAACCTATCGGAAAAATCCGTACGCCTTATAAAGAAAAGTTTGCCATTCCTCGTCAACCCGGTTTGGCCTCTAGTGCACAAGGAAAAATTATCTTTACAGAGAAGTTTAACGATCCCAACTATCTGCGAGGCATTGAGCAATTTAGTCATCTATGGCTGCTGTTTCATTTTCACCAAACGGCTGATCAAGGCCATTCTCCCTTAGTACGCCCTCCGCGCTTAGGAGGAAATCAGAAGCTAGGGGTGTTTGCCACCCGCAGTACTTTCCGGCCCAACGGTATTGGCATGTCTGCGGTTGAGTTTGTGGCAGTGTGTTATCAAAATAAGCAACTTACCCTCACCGTAAAGGGTGTAGATTTATTAGACGGCACACCTATTGTAGATATCAAACCTTATGTACCTTACGCTGATAGTGTTCCGCTCGCGTCTGCCGGCATGGCGCAGAATAGTCCCGCAATGATGGCTGTCAATTTTACCAAACAAGTCCATGGACAATTAAATAAGCTTGAACCGCGTTATCCAGCACTAGGATCACTTATTCGAGAAGTGCTCAGCCAAGATCCTCGCCCTGCCTACCACAAAGATTCCCACTCAGATAAAACTTATGGCATGACCTTGTACGATCTCAACATTCAATGGCAAGTGATTAATCAGCAAAATGTGGTGCTGGCAATCCAAATAATTTAACTCCATCACATACACAACTAATGGCTTTAACCAAGATTACTGTTAGAATAGCTGCCGTTTTTTACTTCAAAACCAGAGACTTTATCGTTCATGCGCACTAGCCAATATTTATTATCCACGCAAAAAGAAACCCCAGCCGACGCAGAAGTCATTAGCCATCAGTTAATGTTACGTGCAGGTATGGTTAGAAAATTAGCTGCGGGCTTGTATACTTGGTTACCCTCAGGCCTACGCGTGCTCAATAAAGTAGCCGATATAGTGCGTGATGAAATGAACAAAGCGGGATCGATAGAAATATTAATGCCTGTGGTTCAACCTGCTGATCTATGGCAAGAATCAGGCCGCTGGGAAGAGTACGGACCTGAATTATTGCGCATAAAAGACAGGCATTCACGTGACTTTGTATTAGGCCCAACTCATGAAGAAGTGATCACCTCATTAGTCAAAAACGAAGTCAACAGCTACAAGCAATTGCCGCTTAACCTTTATCAAGTGCAAACGAAGTTCAGAGACGAAATCCGCCCAAGATTTGGTATTATGCGTAGCCGAGAATTCACCATGAAAGACGCCTATTCATTTCACCTTGAGCAGAGCTGCTTAGACAAAACCTATCAAAATATGTATCAAGCCTACTGCAACATTTTTGAGCGTATTGGATTAGATTACCGTGCGGTAATCGCAGACAACGGTTCAATTGGGGGCAGTGCGTCTCATGAATTTCATGTATTAGCGGGATCAGGCGAAGATGATATAGCCTTTAGTAACGGCTCTGATTATGCTGCAAACATTGAAATGGCCAGTGCTTTAGTGCCAACGGGTGAAAGCCCAAAAGGTATTCAAAACCTACAAAAAGTTGCCACTCCAGGACAAAAGACTATCGAGGCTGTTTCAGTATTTTTAAATGTGCCGGCTAAACAATCGGTTAAAACACTGATTGTGTTAGCTGAGCCAGACGCAAAAGGCAAACAAGGATTAGTGGCACTCGTGTTACGTGGTGATCACCAACTAAACGAAGTCAAAGCAGAAAAACTATCGGGCATCGTTGCTCCACTTACCATGGCAAGTGAACAACAGATAGAAGATACACTAAACTGTACGGTCGGCTCACTTGGACCAATTGGTATCAACATTCCTGTAATAGTGGATGCTAGTGCCGCTTATTTAGCAGACTTTGTTTGTGGCGCTAACGAGACTGACTTTCATTATACAGGCGTTAACTGGTCAAAAGACGCAGCTGAGTTTGAAGTTGCAGATATTCGCAATGTGGTAGCAGGTGACGCATCGCCTGACGGAAAAGGCACGTTAGAAATAAAGCGGGGAATCGAAGTCGGCCACATTTTCCAGCTAGGGGATAAATACTCTCAAGCGATGAACTGTGGCGTACTAGACGAAAACGGCAAACATAAAATACTCAGCATGGGTTGTTACGGCGTAGGTGTATCACGCATAGTAGCTGCAGCAATTGAGCAAAACCATGATAAATATGGGATCATCTGGCCTGACGCTATTGCACCTTTTAGAGTGGCTATTGTTCCGATGAATATGCATAAGTCACAACGTATTAAAGACACTGCCGAGTCTTTGTATACGCAATTAACTGAAGCCGGTGTTGAAGTATTATTTGATGACAGAAAAGAACGCCCTGGCGTGATGTTTAACGATATGGAACTGGTCGGTATACCACACACAATTATCATAGGTGAGCGTAACCTTGATGAAAATAAAGTAGAATATAAAAATCGTCGAAGTGGTGAAAAGCAATTAATTGAGGTCGAACAATTGGCTGAGTTTGTGAGTGATTTATAAGCCACTTATTACCTTAAAAAAAGGCGCCTTCAAGGCGCTTTTTCAGTATATAAAACAAACTTTAGAAACTTACATACCTTTACTAGCACGTTTATACTTAATCCAGTTTAGCTTTAATGGTAATGTTTAAAAGCATTATCGCAAATCGCTTATCAATGAGACCATAAATGCAAGTGACCTTCTTCGGAGTACGTGGTTCCTGCCCGGCACCCGGCCCTGATTTTATCAAATACGGCGGTAATACCGCTTGTGTGCATGTTTGTTTAGACGACGGCACTGATATTATATTAGACGCAGGCACAGGCATTAAAAACCTTGGCCAAAAGTTGATTAAACAAAATAACGATATTCATTTGTTACTTAGCCACAATCACTGGGATCATATCCAAGGCTTTCCTTTTTTTACGCCCATTTATCAACCCCATCGTAAAATTTTTATTACACCCGGTCAGATAACTTTGGACGCAGACGATGCCATTCTAAAACAAATGAGTGGCAGCTACTTCCCGGTAGATTACAAAACATTACCATCAAGCATTCAGATTATAGCTCAGCCAAAAGAAGTCTCACATTGGAAAATTGGTGAAGCTAAAATAAGTCGGTTAGCGATGAACCATCCTGGAAGCGGGAGTTCGTTTTGCATAGAAGCCGATGGCAAAAAAATTGCCTACATCACCGACAACGAGCTGTATCCACCGTACAAAAAAAACACTGATTTTGTAGACTGGGTTGAGTTTAGCCTTGATGCCGATTTGATTATTCATGATGCGCAATACATGATTGCAGATATGCCCACAAAGACAGGCTGGGGGCACTCAGCAGCAGAAGAAGCAGTACAACTGGCCATAGATAGTCGAACAAAACGTATGGCATTATATAGCCACGACCACATTCGCACAGATGATGAAATTGCTAAAATTGAGAGTCAATGCCAAGAAATAATTGAAATGAGTGGCGCAGACTTAGAAATTTTTGCCGCAGCCGAGGGTTTGACTATTACATTATAAGTAACAAGGTTTTTGTGAAAAGGTGATCTAAAGGGTATCAAAATACCTTGTTCTCAAGCAATGGAGCAAGAGCCGCATTCCAACGAGAGGTGATTAAAGCCATTGCCAATATAATCCCGCAACTCAGGTTTACTTTTCCCAAAAGTCTGCTGTCACACACCAAATACAATAAATTTAACAGGTTTAGCCTGTAATACCTTATTCACCGATTATCGCCATTGATGCAGAGCATTCATCTAGAGCAAAAAAATGCTGATAATGAGTGTTGAAAAACAAAAATCGGCTTCCTGACATGAATTGACACTGCAAAGGCATCGCTACTGAGTTTCATTTGCTAGCCACCATTTTTGCTAACACGTTAAAATTCAATTTTGAGTGACTCAGATAAATAAACGAAATAATCGTGCCTATGACTTACAAACAACCGTAAAAAACCAACTAAACACTTTCATCGCATCCCGTTGACAATGAAATATTGTTATAGGAAATAGAGTCAAATATCAAAGCAGACAACAGCAAATGAAATAATTTTAGGATTTGCTTGCAAAGGGGTAGGGGCAGGACGAATCACTATAGGCGTTAGCTCAGGTTCAGATAGAATTTATAATCAATTTGATACTAATGCATCTTGGACTAGAGTATCTGATTTAAGACTGTCTCTTATACACATCTGACGCT
>ENA-OSIY01002043-OSIY01002043.1-marine-metagenome-genome-assembly--contig:-NODE-2043-length-10626-cov-6.720353_pt1 | contig 10626 bp, 7 predicted proteins | sample MGYA00237884_ERZ534233 | MGnify/ENA primary metagenome ERZ534233 (study PRJEB26412, sample SAMN06343840) | marine metagenome | isolation source: estuarine water | place: USA: Columbia River Estuary... | reverse complement strand
TGTGGCTAATCCTTGATTAATATTAAGAATATCTGCTTGTGCTTCTTTTAAAGGATCAACGCTTTGATAACCTCTACCACTAAAATTAGCACTATTCTCAAATTTAAAATATCTTGATACAGGTATACCAAACTGATCTATTGTCATAGCCTGTAACAACCATTCTTTATAAACAGGCATACAAAAATGCTCTATTACAAATCTTTGCATCTGCTTAAAACTATCTCTTTCTTGCATTAGGCCAACTCTAGCTGACGAGTAGCTAGTCTGAGATAGATCACCACTTAAACTTGCGTAACTTACACCTAAACCTGATGCAATACTTCGCATCATAGTTCTCATGTAATCATTAACCTGTGACGTTGGATGTTGTGGATCAAAAAACTTAATGTCATAACCTGTTGGCAATTGATCAAAAGTACCTGGTTCAAAATTCATAGCAGGTTGATACTCGTCACCATTAAGATAACTTTCTGCAAAACCATCACCACTAGGACTTGTAATAAAACCCATTTTAGATGCTGATGCTTTAGAACTAATTAACTCGGATAATTGATAGTCATTTAACCATTTAAGCATAACCATTATTGATGCTATTTTTGGATAACCTCTTGTTTGTCCAAATCTTTCAGGTTGATAAATATGCAACATATCACGAGCATCTATTCTTACTGATTTAGTTAGCTGTGAATCTACTGTTCCAGGGTTAGAATATGGCATTTTTTTTAGCCAATATCCTAATGGTTGCAAAGTTCTTTTATCAACCTCAATTCCCATTCGTATTTCACGAGTATCCGATAGATTTTTATTTAATTGACTGTCTAAATAATCAGGCTCTAAGAAAGAAAGTTTTAAACCTTGCTCAGTTCTAATAAATTGACATAGAACCTCACCATCTCGACAAATTGACTCAACAACCATTTGATATAAGTCGTGCATTGTATATTGATTTGTTACTTCTGGGGATCTTCCCCAATCATACCAATTGCTTTCAATTATGTCGTTACCGCTATCATCTAATGTGCCATCTTCATCACGAGCATGTAGTTTTATTTTAAAACCTGAGTTTCCAACAACACCTTCTTTCATAATTTGAAGGTAACGAGTTACGATGCCATTATTTCTAGCAAGGTCTCTAGCCCTATCTCGCATAAGCTGTAGGTTGTTTTGTAATTCAGCATCAGGTGATGTATTACCACTTATCCAATCGCCATATAATCTACCGCTATTACTTGCATAAAAGTTTCTTTTTGCATTAACAGTTTTGTTTCTTTTAATAAATCTATCCCAAAATGCCATTTAAAATCCTGTATAAAATCTAGCACGAACAACTTGACCTGTTTCTAGGCCTTGCTTTGCTCTTTGTTGTCGAATTTCTGTAACAACTAACGATTCATAGTAATTTTTAGCATCTATAAGTTCTTGCGGACTTAATTTAGTAATTGAACGACCTGCAATAGAATAAGAGCTAGCATCTTCAATAAACTTACCTTCAAGTAAGCCTTTAATTGCTCCTAATACTTTTTGCGCATGAGAACGAGTATCTTTACCGACTCCCTGTAGTGCAAAATCAGTTCCAACCTCTAATTGGTTTTCATATACTAAATAACGCTCATTGCCTGAACTAACAAATCCCTGACCGCTATACACTCCAGGCGCATAGTCATCAGTTGTTGTGCTTGGTAAATTAACTTGAAAAGCATTGTTGTTATTAGTTGCCGTTATATCAAAACTATAATTTCCTTTAACTTCACGAAAATAATACGTCAATGTCCAAGTATTAGCAGGGAAATCTGTAAAGGATCGTGTCCATCTCCAGGTTGTGCCTGCTTGTGCCTGTTGTGGCTCAACTTTTAAATAATCGTTACCTATGTCACTCATTTAGATTCCACCTTCATATCAAGTACTCGTATCCATTTACGACTCTGATCTGTTTCTACTGTGTTAGTAATTTGGTAAAAATAATTGTTACGACCACCGCTAATAAATGCAGAAGTCGTTAAACCATTAACTGTTGAACTGACTAATGTAAGTTCAGAACTAGAGACTGTCCAATTTGACGTTGATATAGTTTCACCTGCTGAAATTACATCTGTCCAATTGAAAGCGTAATCTAATACACCGCCTGTTGACTTAGTAACATCAACTTGATCTTGAATAGCAACTTTGTTTGGTTCTTTAACCATAAGTTGCTCCTATTATGCTAAGGTAAATATACCTGATGCGTTAATAGTTACTTGGAAAGTAGAGCTAGTAGAACTAACTGATCCACCGCCTGTATCTAAATCGACATAAACAACTAATGGATCATTGGCCACAGTATCGTCATAGATCGCTAAATATTTAGCAGTAATTGTGACTGAACTACCAAAATTAATATCGTCACTATTAAAAGTAACTGTTCCACCTGACTCACTCACAGTAACATTGGTTAATGTTTGTGCTGTATAATCTGCGTCACTTGTGATATTTGCAGAAATATCAGATAAATTGACATTAGTTGCTACATTAGGTGAATAAGACGATGTTAATAAAACTGCTTTAAATGTGTCAGCATTAAGGTCAATGTCTGCTTTTGCTAGACTTTCCTTAAACTCGTTATAAAAAGTAAAATTTCCTGCGCTCATGATAAAACTCCTTTAAGCTACTTTTTGATTTTGTTTATTTGGATAAAAAGTACGATGGTCTGTTACAAATATCGTACCTCCACTACCTCCTGGAGATAATAGTAGAGTTGGTTGTTTTCCTGTTAAAGTTAAAGTTCCCTTTCCAGGTGTTACATTAACTTGAACAGATATTGTAGGAGTCTTACCATTTAAAATAAGAGTACCTGTACCTGCGATAATCTTGTCACCTTCAATGACTGTAACTTGAAAACCACTTAGAACTAACGAACCTGTACCAGGTAACGCTATTTCATTTTCATTCCACTCAGGTTGTAGACCTGTAAGTGTTAAACTTGACGTATTAAGCGGAATTATATTACCGCTTTGTATAGTTGGTGATTGACCATCTAAGGCCAACGAACCTGCACCAACTGTTTCATTTAATCCAATTTGAATTGTAACTGAATTACCTGTTAATGTTAGAGTTGCCGTTCCAGGATTTACAATCATATCATTTGTAAATTCTGCTTGCTTACCTGTTAAGAGTAAACTTCCAATACCATTTGTTACAACAAATCCGCTTTCTGAAATGGGGATCTGTGCAGTTAAGGTTAAAGTACCTAAACCTGCTGTTTTATTAGTACCACCATTAGCTGTAACTTGCTTACCATTTAACAGTAAACTTCCTATGCTTGGTAATAATTGATTACCAATATTTAAGCCTATTTGCTTTCCTGCTAATGATAAGCTACCAGGAAACGCACCATGTATTCCGCCAATGTTAATTTGTGGTGCTATTGCTGTTAATGTTAATGATCCAACGCCAGGTTGCGCATTTACTCCATGCACTTTACTAGGCGTTAGGCCTGTTAAAGTTAAAGATCCTACATTTGCAACAGGATTAACACCACCTGCAACAATTGGTGTAATTGGCGTTAAAACTAATTGTCCAATATTCGGTGTTTCATTTATTCCTACATTTAATGTAGGTGTAAAAGCACTAAGAGTTAAAGTTGCAATGCCTGGTGTAACATTTACACTAGCTTGAACTGTAGGTGTTAAAGCATTTAATGTTAAAACACCTGTTCCTACTGTGACATCTACGGCTACACCTGAACTAACATCTGAAAATGGTAACTCACTAAATGAGGTGAAGCCAAACATTTAGTTATTCTCCGTTGTTTTCTTCTAGTCTTGGATCAATCCATCCTTCAATAGCTACCCATCCATTAACATCATTATAAGAATACTTGTACCCAAAATAATCATCAGGCTCTACAGCGTTTTGATATACGTTAGAATTGTTATTGTTTACATCACTTATGATTAGTTCAGGATTACCATCACCATCATTTATAGTTGTTTTATCGTTTTCTCGTATTATTTCTTTAGTGTCATCAAAAAGATAGATAGCAACGCCATCATTATCTGTTGAATCATTCCATGTTATGACTTGCATTGTAGTCTCCTTATTATGATTTAATTAAAATTTTAGTTGATGAAAGTGCAGTTCCACCTAGTACAGATGGTGTTCCTGCTGTAGTCGATAACGTACCATCATTTTGAACGTAGTATGTTGAAGCTGTTGTTAAGCCTGTTTGATTTTTATCACTTTGTGATATTACTTTTACTTTTACATCTTCATTATCTGCAACAGTATTTTGAGCAAAACCTATAAAATTATTAGATGATAAATTAGTTGATGAAGATGAGGGAGTAATAATACAATAATAATCGTCTTTATTAGTATCAATATGCACACCCATTACTATTTGATTATTAACTGAATCATAAAGTGTTTGAGTTACTTGTGGTGAAAGTGTCGAACTTGTTATACCTGTAATTTCTTTTGTTGCAATTATAGTTGGTGTAGTACCTGTTACTGAACCCTCTACAGCTTTCATATAATAATTACCTGTTTGGTCTTGATACGAAATAACAAATTTTTTCGCATTACTATCGTAGTCAATAGATGGATAACCAACAGCAGAACTTGAAAAATTAACTCCTGTTGCCCATGATATTGAGCTACCTGATACAGTACCTATAATACAAGTACCTACTTGTGATGTATTATCTTTATAAGCATTTATTATTTTATTATTTGTTGAATCAAAAGTTAAGTTTCTTGCATAAACTCTAGCATAACCTGTATAAAAGTTAGTTGCAGAACCATAAGTAAAGCTAGTGCCATCAAAAGGACATACTAATGAAACACCATAATTATTATTGTTTTGCCAACTCAATACCAAAGCAGATGAATTAGAATCATATATCTGTGCAAACCAATCTTGGAGTAAATAAGTTCCTGAATCGTATGTTGTGCTTCCCCAACTTGTACTTCCACTAGACTGACTACCTACAACTTGTCTAATATATTGACTACTCATAAAACATACTATGTATTTTTTATGGTTTGAAGCGTAGCTAATTTGTACGGATGAAGGGTTAGATGTGCTTACTGTAGATGAAGATGAACTTGTAATATTTGTGCCACTAATAGTTAAAATTCTTGCTTCAACATCTTGATTGCTTGAATTTTCATAAACAACAATATGATTTTCATATTCAGGATCGTAGCACATGTCTATGCCAAATTGTTGGTCTTCAGGGTACAAACTGTTATCTATTAAAATTTCTGAACCCCAAGTTATAATTGCTGACGTTCCTGTGCCTGAAGGTGTACCAATTCTAGCAACTAATTTTCCAGTATTAGTTGAATAACCTTTATAAGCATACAAATATTTATTTTGAGCCACATCAAATGACATTGCACCCCATTCGTAGGCAGTAGTAATAGTTGCAGGTGTTCCTTTGCTAAAATTTATTGATGTTGGAGTTACTGATTCAAAATCACCATCTGTTCTAACAACAACAGGCTTACCTTTAGTAATCGAACCATTAGCCATGCCAACTAATTCTGTTGGTGGTTCAGCTAACTCTAGGTCACTTCCGCTTCTGGCTGTTCCTACAAACTGTGAACCATTTACTACAGTTGAGGTTGTTGAGCCAAAGTAAGCTGTAATTGTAGCATTATTATTTGAACCATTATCTAATCTACCATAAAAAGCTGTTCCATTACTTGATGTTGCTCCTGCTATTGAACCATCAATTTTACTTGTGTTAACTAAGGTTGTACTAATTAACGTTAAAGCAGAACCATTTGATGTAAAAATTAGCATATATACATCATTGTCATAACTTGGAGCTTGTTTATCTAAAAGCACTAAAAATTTTGATGTACTTGCATCATATTCTATTTGGTAGCCGTCTCCTGTATTTGGCGAAAATATTTGTGCAGGAGTTGTAAATGTAAAAGAATTTGTTGCAGAATTTACAGTCAAAATAGTAGTATAATAAGCATAACTACTTGAAACTGCGTCACTTCTCCAAAGGAGCGTAATTTTGTTATTTACACTATCATAAGTACTTGCAAATGGTCTGGCTTGTGTGCCAATTTCATTAATTAAAGTAACTTCTGTTCCTTTTGTAATAGTAGAAGAACCAACTTCTAAGACACACGCTTCAGGATAAACTGTGCTACCATCTAAATAAGCTAGAACAAATCTTTGAGCATTATTATCATATTCTAAACCTATACTTACATCAGTATTATCTGCGTTTTTTGTACTTCCAATACTTAAAACAGTACCTAAAGTAAAACCTGTAGCTGTTACTTCTGCTGTTCTATAATATAAATCTTTAACAGTTGAATCATTAACAGCATAACCAAAAATTACTCTATCAGCATTTGAGTCATAACCGCAGGTAGTTGAAATTTGTCTTGTTGTTGAGGTTGTCACTAATGAAACATTACCTGCACTATTTCCTGTAAATGTTGTTCCTGATATTGTGTACCATTTACACCAAACATACCAATAACTGCTTTCATAACTATGGAAACTAACATATATTTTACCATTACCTGCACAAATATAATTTGAAAATCCTGAACCTGAGTTAGCACTATTAACTACTAAAGGTGTTCCATAAGTCATTGTACCATTTGATAATGTTCCTGCCATTAATGTAGGATATTGATTATTTCCTTGATTACTTGCAAACACTACATAAGTACCTGATGTAGATTCATAAGCCATACCACCACCTGATACACCATTACTTTGAGAGTAAAAACTAGTATCTAACGCTAATGAAACTGTTGGATTTGTATCAGGTGTAGTTGTTGTCGTAGTACGTTCTTTTATGAGACCTGCATTAGTTACATACATATCCTTACCTGCGGTCATGCCTGTTTGGTCGTTGTTAAACGAGCCTGCACGATTTACTCCAACAGGTTCAGTTGTACTTGCTGTTGTAGATGCGATCCCAAAGTAATTATCGTTGGTAAGGTTAGTAACTGCACCACCTGATTGTTGAGATTCAAGATAAACAATATTATTTATATCCATTGAGGATGCGTCACCCCAATTAATAACAGCTTGTGTTTTAGAATAATTAACAGCTAAACATGGATAGCGAGATTCAGTTGAAGAAAAAGTTTGCACACTTCCATTACTAACTGTTGTGCCTGAAGATGTTACAATAGCAAAAATACCTTGAAAAGAATTAGACGGACTAGCAAATTTAGTTGCTCTAGCAATAATCATTTTACCTGATGATATTGGTGCGATTGAACATTCATTAGTTGCATTATTTAAACAAGTAACATTTGATACTTGTGATGGTGAACCCCATGTAATAGTTGTTCCGCTAAGTGTTCCTGCTTGTGAAAATAATGTATAAGCAGGTGTAATATCTTGAGCCAAATAGGATAAAACGACAACACCATTATTATCAACACCTACACAAGCATCCCCACCATTAAAATTACCTGTTGGTAAACTTCCAACAATAGCTGTTGAACCAAAACTAAAAGATGAACCTGATACTGTTCCAACGGTAGTGTATAAATCTTCTGTATTATTATCAGCATATAAATAAACTACTTTATTTGCTGTAGAAGAATAAGCACATCTACATGAATAAGAATTTACATAAGAACCATACATGGGAACTGACTCAACAGTATTTGCTGAAATAGTTGAACCACTTATAGGCATACTAACAGTTTTAGGCGCACTTCCCTCTGTCCAACACGCTATTAATAAATCAGATGAAGTATCATATGTTAAGTTGCTATTATTAGGGCTACCATTCATTGCTGTTGACCTTAAAGTCACAGCAGTTGCAGTAGTTAATGTAGCTGATGCACCTGTTCCACTTACAGTCATAACTGAGCCTGTTAAATAACTGTTACTATCTTTATAAAATAAAACATATTTATTAGCATCAGGTTGATAAATAATGCCAACATCAGTTGAGCTAGATAAATTAAAAGTTAATTGAGATGTCCCATGTGTAATTGTTTTTAAATCATCAGTAGATACTGTATTTACTTGACACATAAAATCATTGCCTTGTCTGTATACAGAAACAAATTGACCATTAATACCCATTGCTACTTGTTGGTCGTAAACTGATGATGCTAGTGCAGTTGTTGTTTTAGTACCTAAACCCGCAGGAATAGTTGTAGGTGTCTCAGCTACTTGTGTAACTGTATTATCAGCGTTTAAGATTAATGGTTTGCCTGCGGTGATACTACCACTAGCTGTGTAGTCACGATTTACGCCAATGTCACGATAGGATGATTTCTCAGCAGGATAAGTAACAAAGACTGTTGAACCTGTAGCAGATAAAGAGATGGCATTGCCTGAGTTACTACTTTCAAATATAGTATCCCTGGTAAGTGTGTTACTTGAGTAAGTACCTAAACCTATTTCAAAATCTGTACCATTAACATCAGATATTGTGTAATACGTTTTTGTGCCATTGCCTAAAACTGAAAAGGCTTGAAAGCCTGCTTCTGCTGTACCGCTTAATGTAAGCGTTCCTGTGCCTGACGTAGTTGTCAGCTCTTTAACTCTGTCCTGTAGTTTTAACATTATGTGTCCATCCAACGACCACGACCTGATCTAAAAGGTTTTGGTCTTATTGTTTTTTCATTTTTATCTGTATCTTTTGGCCTGTTCATCTTCTCGTGTAACAGACGTAGATTGACATTTAATATATGCAATCCTGCGTAAGCGTATTGGAGACAATCCCAGGCTTCATTACGTTGCCTTGATTTAACCCAAACTGTTTTCCTTACACCTTTTGAATATTTCTCTACTCTTTTTTCTGAACATAATTGCTCAAAGTATTCATTGTCTAAATGACTTGATATGTGAATCATACCAATGCCTTCATCTAATTTAAGACGTGAATACAATAACGATTTAGTTGTATCAACACCAACAGGAAACAATCGTATTTTTCCAATGTTATTTTTAGTTGGCCTACTTACAACAGGTCTTTCACCGCCTACACCTTTAATAGCAAATATGCGGTGGACTTCCCTTGTTTTTACATAATCATATACTTTTGCTGTGTGATGCCCACCGCTATCTATACAACTTACACGAACCGACAGTTCGACACCTTTAGGATGCTTGTATTTCTTTTGAAGTAACTCGTCTAAGTCTTTCCATACTTCATGTCCACTTGGATCACCATATAATATATGATGATCTATAATATAAATAGTCTCATCCCTGGTATAACCAACAATGCTTACTTCAAGGCGATCATCTTGGGTATCAATTCCTGCTGTTAATAAAACAACATCCGTTGGTAATTTATTACCAAAGTCTTCACTTCTAGCTTTTAACTTATCGCCATCAATACTTTCACCTGCATCATCATCCCACAATTGACATAATACAGTATTGACAAAAACCTTTAACTTTTCAGGGTAATCTTTGACTTGATGAAAATATACAGCTTGTTCAAATATGCTAGTCCAAGGCGAGTATAACGCACTAATATTGAAACTCCTGATGTTGCTAAACTCAGCACTAGGTTTCCAAGTGCCATTATTAACCGCTTGCAATCTTTTACTATCGCTCCAGGGAGATCCGCAACCGCTACAAACGTAGAAAGCGTCTTTAAGTATTCCATTATCTTTTTCAAAATTAACTCCACTCCACTCTAATAACTGTTCATCGCCACAATCAGGACAACGAACCCAATATTCATTTTGATCGCCTTGAAGATAAAACTCCTCAATACGACTTTCACCTTTAATTGTAGGCGTTGAAACCATACCAATCTTACGATTAAAAAAATTCGATGTTCGTCTTTTTCCTAATCCAATAATATCACCTTCCGTTGTGGCAAGTGAATATCTATCAACCTCATCACAAAGCAATAATCTAACAGGCCTTGATGAAGCTGATGATGGTGAGTTAGAACCAATTAAATCTAAACTGCCACCATTAAAACTTTTACTGTAAACTGTGTTACCTGAATCTCTTGCTCTAGGATCTTTAACTTTTTCATTTAAAACTGAACAGTCTCTAATCATTGGAGTTATTCTATTCTTAGAAAAACTACCTGCCATACTAAGTGTAGGTTGTATTATCATAATAGGACTTGGATCAAGTGCAATATGATAACCTAATACATTTAATAATATTTCTGTTTTGCCAAGTTGTGAGCCTGACATAATAACTACTTGCTCAACTTTAGGATCACTAAAAGCATCCATCATTGCTCTTTGAAAGTTATACGTTACCCAACTTCCAGGTGATGCTGATGTCTCACTACTTAGGACTCTGTTTTGATCCGCCCATTGACTCACCGATAGCTTCGGTGGTGGTTTCAAACTCGACAGGGTTATCTGTGTCGTATTCTGTAGACTCTCTGTCGGTGTTATTAGGTTCAATTTCTACCTTCGTGTTTACTAATTCATTTAATATAAGATTAACTTCGGCATCTATTTTACTGCGTACATCAATTAAGTTCTTTGCAGAATAGACCTCTGTTGCAACTCTTGATGACAAAGCTAGTAACCTGGTCTTAATTAAGATGGCTATACTTGTCCAAACCTTCTGAACATCGTCTTGATGCTGTCTCTTATACACATCTGACGCTGCCGACGAATAGAGAGGTGTAGATCTCGGTGGTCGCCGTATCATTA
>ENA-OSIY01002041-OSIY01002041.1-marine-metagenome-genome-assembly--contig:-NODE-2041-length-10629-cov-4.759098_pt1 | contig 10629 bp, 20 predicted proteins | sample MGYA00237884_ERZ534233 | MGnify/ENA primary metagenome ERZ534233 (study PRJEB26412, sample SAMN06343840) | marine metagenome | isolation source: estuarine water | place: USA: Columbia River Estuary... | reverse complement strand
ATCTACACCTCTCTATTCGTCGGCAGCGTCAGATGTGTATAAGAGACAGATCCTCTCCCAATCACCAAACTTGTCTTTTTTGTGTTTCGGACGGACAACGTAGCCACCATCCTCAGGATTCTCAGTTTCTGCCATCTCTAGTCCATTACCATTGGTAAAGAATATGTGGTTTAGTACTTTTAATTTGGATTTTTCATAATCCACATCCTTGTACATTAATGGATATTCCTGTATGCTTTTTGAAATGTAATCTGCTATTTTCATATTTCTGCTGTTTCAAATTCACTTTTTTCTACCGTTATAAGATCCTGAAAATTACTCTCCAGTATGGATGCAAATACACAGGAAACCATACTTGTACTGTACCAATTTGCTGGTGCCAGATCTCTTAGATTGTGACTAATCTCTGGGTTCTCTGCAATGGTGTTTAGGTATTCCTGATAGCATCTGTCCAGTTTCTTCTCGTCTATTCTTATCATGATCTTAATTGTTCCATTAACTCATCCCTTTCCTTGATATAATCCCGGGTATCAAAATCTTCGTCGTCCATTATTCTAAAATCCTCCCAGATGTAATTAACACATCCGAAATCGTCTATTCTTTGATTCTCCTTCAGTTGCAAAGCAAAATGTAGGATTCTTAGAGCATGAAAGATACCTTTCTTAGCACGATCTTTAAACCCATCCCTTGCTTGCATATCAGCAGTGTGCCAAGATGCAGAAACCTTAGATATAATTTTCTTGGTCATTACCTTATTGTCCCACTTTTGTGATTTGAAAGGCCACGTCCGCATAAGCACATCATCCGGATGTAATGATAGGCATTCAAGAGCACTGATGTCATAGTTGTTGATGGCATCAGTGAATCCACTTCTTGAATAAAGAATTCCCTGGATGTTTCGATTGGCACTGGAAATGGCATTCTGTTTAAATGCTCCGCTCTTAAGCATAGCACCTTTGGTAACTATGATGTAATCATGGTCAGAATTTTGATCAGCAGTGCCATAGATTCGACTCCCGTACCTGTATATGTTGAGAACAGGTTCATCCACATTAAGCTCTTTTAGAATTCTGTGCATAGCAGCTTCCGAGTAACCATTCTTGGTGTCGTCTATATAAGCTTGTCTCTCATCGATTTCCCCCTGTGACAACTCCTCCGGTTCGCCGTCACCCATGGAATCCAACGGACTCCATGACTCCAACATTTTTCTAAAATCTGATTTATTGTCCATTATAGTTCAAATGTTGGTTTTAACCAAAGGCCCTTTTTAAATAGTAAGTTTAATAATTTCCCGTCCATGTGGTCGTCGCAATCTGTTATTAATCTGATTGCTCTAACGGTATCATGTTTCATCATCTTGGAGATTTCTTCCCTGATTCTTTCCCCACTAACTGTAACTTCCAATTTCTCGAGGATTGTCGGATTCTTCATAGCTTCCCAGATGTCATCACACATAAAAAGATCCTTCGTTACCACAAAGCGAAGAGCTCTTAGTAACCTTAGAGGATCTTCGTAGAATGTTATGTCCGGATGCTTAGGTGTTCTTAATATTCCTACTCTCAAATCTTCCTGTCCCCCGAATAGGTCTATAACATCTCCGTCCTCGTCCTCCGCCATCGCATTGATTGTAAAATCCCTACGAATAAGATCATCAGCTAAAGTACCAAGTTTTAATACAGGTCTTCTACTATCGTCGCTATATCCCATTTCCTTTCTTGCCATCACGAAGTCAGCAACAAGCTTCTCGTTTGGATCTCCTTTGGGAAATCTAGCACGAATGGTGTACATATCAGGAACTCTTAGAAATACTTCGAATCCATTCTCCGTCATCCAATCATCCATTTTTTGGAATCCCTCTTCAACTGTTTGGTTTAGATCATCTAGCACGAAAGTGAAGTCTATATCCTTGGAATCAATCCCAAGGATAGCATCTCTGACGCAGCCACCAACGCGATATAATTTTGGCATATTCTTATTAATTAAGATTCGTTTTCTCTTTTTCTAATTCCCAGTAATAAACGCTATCTCTGGTTCCCTCCAGAAACTCATTGAATTGATTGATTGCAATTTTCATTCTCTCTATGGTTTCTGCAATGTCACTTTTTATCTCCTCCTGGTCGAACTCTCCAGTCCAGATCTTGTTTCTTCTTGGCTGATATTGATCTGCAATTATTTCACCCTCAGGAGATCTGTGAACCTGAACTATGTAATTCATGCTACCCAAGAATGTCAATTTGGATTCATCTATTTCTAATTTCCCCTCCATAATTGTTTATTATTATATTGCAAATATATGAAAAGAATTCAACACAAAAAAATAATCCTCGAGGAATTCAAGGATTATTATATGATTTGCAGTCTTGCTATTTTTGGAGTTGTGGAACCCAGTGGGTCGTTCTTTTATCCTTTGTTGTTTCTCTAACCACAGGAAATCCATTCTCGCAGGTGGATCTACCATACACTCTAAAATAGAATTTAAAATCTCCGTCCTCGCCATCGATGTCCTTATATGTGCTAATTGTCGCACCTCTTCTGGCATAAGAGCTTCTAATGACATTCAGGGTTGCTTTATTTAAAGTGGAGAACTCATCATCACTCAATGAGCCAACTAAACGATGTGGAGATATACCAGCTATATAAAGAACCTCCGCTTTTATATAATTACCAATGCCACCAATTAGGGATTGGTTCATTAAAACCTCAGGCATAGTTCGATTTGGATATTTCATCAGACGTTCCTTAAATAAGGAATCTGGAATCTCATCGTTCAGATGATTTGGTCCAATAGTTCTTTTCTTTTTATCCGTCTCCTCCGTATCATCAGTAAATTTAAGAGTTCCGAAATTACGAATATCTGTGAAAAAAACAGATCCTGATTTGGTTCTAAATTCAACATGGCTATGCTTAACCTTGTCATTTCTCCATCCTCCACCCATCCCTAATGTGTTCCAAGCCCACCATTTTTTTCCGCTGCAGTAGCTAGTGAATTCAAAAATTATGAGTTTACCCTGGAATGTAATATTTTCTATCTTTGCTGGTAGATCCTCTCTAAACCCACCTAAACCCGCTGGGTCTCCGTGCTTAGCGTATCGTCCGGAGTGTACGATGACATCTTCCAATATCTCGCCCTTCATGGATTGGTTTAGATTTAATACTGTACGAGCGACTTCCGGTAATTCAGGCATAATATTTTATTTGATGTTGTTCTTGCAAATGTATGAAAATGATTCAACACAAAAAAATAATCCTTGAGAAATTCAAGGATTATTTATGCATTTATTAAAATTTGTAGTCTATTCTGATATGGCCTTTAAGCAATGGTCTTTTTCTATCTTGTCCAGTATATAAACCAATGCCTTACCTGTGCATGTTAATGTTCTGTCCCTTTGGTTTTTACCAAGCGCACTTGATATAGTTTCGTCGGGATTACCGAATTTGTATCCCGATTCAGTTCTCAGAACTTTGTTCCAAAGAGTTCTAAGCTCTCTATTTGAATATTTATCTAAGGATACTGCGCTATCCCTAAAGTAACCTTTTTTACCGACTAAAATAAAATTTATTAAACTTAGCGGTAGGAATAGCAAGTATGCTACTATAAATAATATAAAAAATATGATATTCATTTTTATTCTTGTTCTTCTTGTTCTTCAATTTGTTCTATCTGTACTTCCTGTACTTTGGTAACCTGAGCCTTCTTGACTGCAGGTGGTGTTTTCTTTGCTTTTAAGACACACAGTTTATTATATAGGCATTCAATTTCATCAAACGATAAATTGCTTTTCTTGCCATTTATATCAACCGTACATGCAACAACGTTATTCTCAACGTAACCTTCCGACGAGTCTATTCTATCAAAGCTTCTTGCAAAAACCCCGTCTGACTCGAATGGTTTATTTGTGTAATAACATGTCTGATATGATAGAAGTTTTTTTACTGATTCAAAGCTCAAATCAAATTTTAGTTTTCTATCCTGTGCACTTTGGTAGATCTTTAGCATTTTTTTAGCAATCTCTAGATCACTAACGTCTTCCTTGAAAACCTCCTTAGTAGGGATTTCCTTTTTTACTTTTTTCTTAATCATCGATCAATTGGATATAAAAAAGGTCGGGGTTAGCCGACCTTTTAGTTGTGTTGATTGGTTTATTAGAATCTGTAGTTCAAACCAAAGGTAGGAGTTGCAAACGGGTTGTTAACTCCGCTGAATCCAATTGATGTTTCATTTGCTGATACGCCACCTGATTTAACAGACGAGTATCTTGCTAACTCAGTAAGCCTCAATGTAAGTGACAAGTTTTTAGTTACAAAATAATTAGCTCCTAATCCAGCTTTAACATCAGTAGATTTAACATCGGTTACTTTGTCATCACTAGTACCTAAACCTAATTGGGAATAAACATTAAAGCGCTCACCAATTTTTAGGAAGTAATATCTTGCAAATGCACCAACTCCGAAAGAGTCAGAAGTTTTAACTCCTGCTGCATTTTCTGTGCTTTGTGTGTTTAACTCAACACCAACTGCAACTTTATCAGTTACAAAATATCCAACCGCTGGATTGAAATTGAAAGTTTCATTTGAGTCTCCTGTTACGAAACTAACTGTACCTTCCACGAATGTGTCACCTTTAGCGAATGACTGAGCATTGCTCGTTTGAAATGCGATAAACGCAATTGCAATAAATAAGAATTTCTTCATTTTTAAATTTAATTTTAATTTTCACCTACTCTATTTGACAGTTTTCGGTATACCCTGTTTGGTCTTAATTATATGCAGGGATTCATTGTTTGTTTCACCCTTGACCTTTTAATAGGGCACAAATGTACACATAAAATTAGAAATGAAAAAATTTTTATTGTGAATTGCAGTTATGCTGCAACCTCCGGTTTCATTAGCTTTCTGTAATAAGATTCTCTAATTGACTGGTAACCATGACCCTTATGGAATGTAATTCTTTATGTGTGCCACGGATCCAATAACAGTTCCTCTTCGATGTAGGGTTCCAGCATTTCCTATGATGTCACCATTTTCTCTTATCAGCCCCATTTCGTTTAGACATTTAATCTCATTCGGAACAGGCAGTGGTTTCCAAGGAAGTCTAACTCCATCAAATCTTCTCTGTAGCTCTCGTATAAGTTCCATTTGAACATCACAATTGGCTTTGTTATTATTGTTGAATACCTCTCTGAACCAAAGTATATTGGATAGATGCTGATGATCGAGCTCTGAAAATTCTTTAACCACACCAAAACCGGTTTGCCATATCCATTTTCTCATATTATTCATTTTTTTGTGATCCCTACCGGACTCGACCCGGAAACGCTGGGGTTAGAAGCCAGTTTGGCGCCATGCCAATTAAGTTGAAGGACCATTTTTCTATTTAGTTATTATCAGAATTAAAAAAGTTACAGTTAATCCTATTACTCCTGTGATTGCTTTTCTCATTTCCTTTTATTTTAATTACATGGCAAATATATGACAATCAATCCAAATAAAAAAATTATATTAAATTTATTTTACCCATCTTTTTCTATTCCTTCCTTGGCCCTTTCCCATTCATGGGTGTTTATTATGTCAAGTAGCCTTTGATTCATTACCGTTAGCGAATGGATCTTTCTTGTTAGCTCATCAACTTTGGAACTCAGAGTATTAAATTCTGACTTGGAAGGACCGCTATAGCTACTTTGCTTCAGTTCGGCATACGAATCTCCCCAGGCGCTACTCATGACTTTTCTCTATAGTTTTAACAACTTCCTCCCAGCTTGGAGTTTCCATTATTTTCCTAAGCCTATCGTTCTCGGCAATTAGAGTCTCGACTGCTTTCTCGAGAGCATCCAATCTATTTGAAAAGTCGGACGTGCCTCCGAGGGCGGTTATTCTGTCCCAGCTACCTGTGTATCCGTTCTGATTGTAAATTATGTAATTTTCATTTTCCATTATTTCTCCTTTCTTTAATTTCATCTACCAATTCAAATTCAACTTTTTTCACCGTATTGATGAACACATCATGTGAATTTACCTTTGCATAAATATCTTCCAATTTTTCCATCAGATATTGAGCATATCGGTTACTTTCCCTTAATTCCTCCTTTAGCTTCTCGTTGAGTTGAATGGACTGATCCAATCTAACATTAAGATTAACTATTTGGATTTCAAATCTACTTAGCATCTCATACCTTAGATCCTCAATCATTTCAGCCACCTTCAGCTCGCTAAGACCAGTCTCGTTGGAATCCATATTAAACCAATCTAAAGAACATTTCTCTTACTTTTGTAGAAACGTACTTGTTAACATCTTTAGGTTCGATACCATTGGCAACCATCGTGTCCATTTCTTCCTTGGTGACATCAACTACCACCCATCTAATAAGATCCCCCATCTTTTTAACATCGATAGGTTCCTCATTTGGAAAGATGTTCTCTAGAGCTTGGTTGAAACGGCTCTCTGTAACAGCATACTCAACAAATTTCTGGATGCCCTCCAATTTCTCGACGTCAACACTTGCAAGTGTCTTAACTTTTGAGCTTGAGTGTTTTTCGCCCTTCACCTTAAACCTATGAACAGTTCCGTTCAATTCAACAGACCAAACAACACCCTCTCCGATTCCAGCAAAACCAAAGGCTTCTGCCACTGGGCATTTCTCCTCGACATCGATCGTGATCTCCGATAACTTGTTTTGTACCAATGCTGGCATATTAAAGTCAATCTCCATCGTGTAAGTTCTGAAGTGATCTATGTTATAGATTCTATTGTCCTCATCTCTGATTTGCGTTGAATCAATCCAGTATGCTGGTTTAAGCTTAAGTTCCTCCTCGTTCTCTGTGTGCGGGGTAACTTTTACACCAAAGACAAAGAAAGTTTTTGGTAGGTTTGAAATACCAACACCTTTTTGAATGTTACCCCCTGCCCACTCCCCATAGACTGTCAAAGTGTTCTCTTCTGGGTTTATGTCATTTCCGGTGACGAGATCCCACATAATGCTGGTAAATGACTCCTTGTTTGTCTCAACAAAGAATGCAAATCCTGCATTGTCTTTTTCCGGTGTGATGATGTTCTCGCGAGACTGTGCCCAGATTCCATCAACAGCGTTCCAAGAAACTCCAGCGTTTGTGCCATGAAGTTTTACTGTGCCTTTAAATGTAAGGACAGGTTTTGGAAGACTTGGATCGTAGATGGCATCACCGTTCTCATCAAGTCCAGTAAAATTATAGTGTCTATTAATATTCGTCACGACAGTTCTAAACTGATCGATCGACGGAAATTTAATCATTTTTTTCATTACTTATTTTCTAATTTGTGTTCAAGATCTTTTACTTTGTCCCTCTCCTCGTGAAATGCTATACTTATTATAATTAAAATTCGTGATTTCCTTGGTTAACATTAAATGTAAATACACCCAATTTGTTCCACATGTCAAGTACCTGTAATCTGTCATCATAGACGCAAAGAACATTGTATCTTGGTTTAATCTCGTTGATATAGATTTCCTTTTTGATCACAGTGTCTTTTCTATAATCACCCTCCGGTCTCATATGAAGTTCATCGAAATGCAAAGAATATAAATCCAACCATTCTTCAGTTTGCTTTCTACAGCTACCGTCCCTGCCACTTACCACGATTATTTTCCTTCCATCCGCGTGATGAAATGCAATGTGCTCCGCAACTATCGGATTCAAATCGTCATTGTAGACTTTATGCCAGTCAAAAGGTCCTCTATTTGTCATTAGAGCGATTGTTCCATCAACATCAAAGATTACAGCGTTAGGTAAAACTGATTCAAATATGGGCTTTATATGAGGTCGATGTGCAACTTTTTTAACCGGCTGAAATCCAAATGAGTCAATAAGAACCTTATAGTTCTTGTACATCATTTCGATTACGTCCTTCCCAACTTTCTGAGTTCTATTTAGATCTCTGTCAATAGCTTTATCCAATGAGATATCAAAAACTCTATAGTCGATATCGGCTGAGTATTTGAATTTTTCTATGAACTCATTGATATAGCTTTCTTTTAGATTTGTGTTGTCTATGATAACATTCATTCTTTTAGAAAGTGCACTGGCCACAGCTGCATTCAGAAGTTCAGAAACCATTCCTTCAACCTTAGGTTCGCACATTTGTTCCTCGCGGAGCATTAATCGGAATGAGTCGCGATTGACTCTGATCCAGTTTGCGTTATTTCTCAAGAAATCCTTAGCCCAAGTTGATTTACCTGCTGCTGGAATTCCTATTAGGATAAGTACTTTTAAATTTTCTTTTTTCATTATAATGTGCCTTGTTCTCTTAATTTATTTGGTACTATTTCTTGATACATCCAATGAGAATCTGAGGTAATGTGTTTTTCTCTTACCACTTTTGCTACATTGTCTTGGAAATCATCAAATGCAAATGCTTCTACGTTTCTAACAACATAACCCTCCATCACTGAAACATCCATATTGTCATAATAATCTTTTAACCACTTCTCATCGAACACCATTTCTGCTATAAGTGGAACTGCGGTTAGACCCAGCATGGTGCAAACTTCCAAAGTTTCCTTCCAGGATAGACACTCGTTGGTTTCGTTCCATATCGAGAACACAAAAAAATACGTCGGTAGGTTCTCATACGGTATTGAATGCTTAGCATAAACATTTTCACCGCATATTCTCCACCCTTCTGGTATTTCGTGCCTCATACCACCCCATAGGCCTTTAACCCAGTGTCTACTTGGGTGGTCATTAGAATCTAATGATCTAGCATGAATTCGGTCTCTGTACATATTACAATTTTCCCCGTCCAACTTTTCAGTAACAACTACGTGTTTCCCAATCAGTGGTGAGATGTCATGCATTATACGATCGTCGCTGGTTGTGCCATTCGACCAGGGTAGATGCATAGTTCTTGGGTATTTGTAATATTCTGACATTGATTTATAATTTGATTATTATATTGCAAATATATAAAAAAATCCAGAATAACCAGATTATTTGAGATTTTTTTATAAATAAACAGCCGGAGTGTGAAGCCTGGCCTGCTGTATTTTTTTCGGGAGGATTACCTGGTACTCCTAGCATTGGTATCTACTCTATTCTCCTTTACTATTTCTATCAGCCTAGTTAGGCATTCATTCTGAATTTCCCCAAACGTTGTTGATTGTACGAATCTTCTGACCATTCTATCGTTCTGCGATGACACCTCGTACTCCCACACATCTTTTGTTTTGGTGTTGATGCATTCGATTCTAGCAAATAGATCTTTTTCCTCCCTGAACCAATCAAACGCTTGTTGATAGGTAGGAGCACTTACTGCATCTTTAATTAGAGGTGCATTATTAACTCCGATTTCATCAGGATCGAGATCCAATCCATAACTCTCCGACACATAGTGAGTGATGCACAATTCATCAAACCCAATATCTCTCAATTGGGTTGCAAGGTGATACGGAACGAATAATTTAATTAGCTTCTCCATTATTTGATCTCGATAAGATTCATACCATATAAATGATCAGCTCTCCAAGATTCCATAGCTTCGACAGTATCAAAAATTCTTGTGTGGTTTACTCCGTCCGCTGTTGATATAACCAAATGTGGTTTATAATAAAGACCACCCTTTGGTTTATACTCAACGTAGCCATCAGCTTCCCACTCCTCTTTGGTTTCGTAGCTTCCCGAAAACATTGAACCATATTTACCGTTCCATCGGTTAACGGTTATTGCACCATAAAAGATTGTGTCCTTCCCCGGTTCCACCCATTCGTAGTGCCATTTGGATTTAAGTTTGTTGTGCTGCGTGATTGAAACAATCTGTTCTTTTATTATGTCTAATTTCATTATTTAGTTATTAAATCGATTTTTGTTATCCTGTTATTCCCTTGAATTTGATCTCTAATTTTCTTAGTACTTTGTAAACCTCCATGTTCCATTCTCCGAATCCGCCTTCCGCTAGATCCTTAAATGTTCCCCATTTAACTGCATGTGGCTCGGATGTTTGGATTTCTCCAGTGCATTCTGCAAAGTAAGTGTAACCCAGCATTCCGTACATCGTGTTTGCGTAGATCAGTGTCATGCGCTTAACATCTAGTCCGGTTTCCTCCTTTAGCTCCCTGATTGCTGCTCTCATATCAGTTTCACCATCCTCAACTTTACCACCAGGAAGCCCAAAATCTGTGTGATCGTCCTTTCGACTAACACATAGAACATTACCTGTTTCATTTAGTACAACTACCTGTACAGCCTTCTTTATATTCAAGCTCATGATTTATTTTATTAATGCAAATATACAAAAGATTCCCGGTATAAAAAAATATTTTAACTTAAAAAATAAAGATATATAAGATATGGACAAATTAAAGAGACTTTACAACTACATCAAAAAGGACAAGAAAAAGAAAATACTTTTCCTTACGACATCCAATAGATGGGAAGGTGATAAGGAATTACCCAAATCATCAATGATAGCACACGAGCTTATTAAAAAGCTTGGTTCGGATAATGTTGAATTGATCAATGTTGCAAAACTGAAAATATTTCCATGTGAAGGTAATGTATCAACCAAGAGGGGTAATACGTGTGGATTAAAAGCTGTCTCTTATACACATCTGACGCTGCCGACGAATAGAGAGGTGTAGATCTCGGTGGTCGCCGTATCAT
>ENA-OSIY01002036-OSIY01002036.1-marine-metagenome-genome-assembly--contig:-NODE-2036-length-10642-cov-6.054425_pt1 | contig 10642 bp, 7 predicted proteins | sample MGYA00237884_ERZ534233 | MGnify/ENA primary metagenome ERZ534233 (study PRJEB26412, sample SAMN06343840) | marine metagenome | isolation source: estuarine water | place: USA: Columbia River Estuary... | reverse complement strand
GTTCATCTGTAGGCGGCGCAGGCAGCACAACTACAGGTAGTGCAGCCGCAGCAAACACGGCTTCGGGCGGTGGCGGCGGCAACGGCGCTTTCTCTGGCGGTAACGGCGGTAGTGGAATTGTTTACGTAAGGTTTAAGTCATGACAACTTATTTTGCACAGATTGACAGCAACAACATTGTAACCGATGTGCGCGTTGTCAGTGCCGAATACATGGCCGCAAATCCCGAGTTGTATCCCGGCACATGGGTGCAGACATACTTTGATGACCCAAACAAAACTTATGCAGGTATCGGTTACACATACGATGAAGCGACACAAGATTTTGTTGCACCACCAAGTCCAGAAGTTGAGAGTGAGGTTTAGTTTATGGCTGCAAGGTTGATGGGTTATGTTTCGGCTTCAAACACACCGACAGTAACTACTACCGTTACGGCACTTGCTGTTGATTATCTTGTTGTTGGTGGCGGTGGCGCGGGTATGCGTGCGGCCCTTCAACTGGCGCAGTCAGGCTACAAAACCGCAGTTATTTCTAAAGTGTTTCCCACTCGGTCACACACGGTGAGTGCACAGGGTGGCATTACGTGTGCGATTGCGAGCTCTGACCCTGACGATGACTGGCGTTGGCACATGTATGACACAGTAAAAGGCGCCGATTGGTTAGGTGATCAAGACGCTATTGAATATTTATGCAAAGAAGCTCCAAGAGCAGTTATTGAACTTGAAAAATATGGAGTTCCCTTTAGCAGAACTGAAGAGGGAAAAATTTACCAAAGACCCTTTGGAGGAATGACCGCCAACTATGGAAATGGTATTGCCCAAAGAACTTGCGCTGCTGCAGACAGAACGGGACATGCAATCCTTCATACGCTTTATGGTCAAGCACTTAAAAAAAATACTGAATTTTTTATAGAATATTTTGCATTAGATTTATTAATGCATAATGGGAAATGTCATGGGGTAACTGCTTGGAATCTACAAGACGGAACCATTCATCGTTTCAGAGCTAACATGACAATCTTAGCAACCGGTGGCTATGGAAGAGCATATTTTTCAGCAACTTCAGCACATACTTGCACAGGAGACGGCAATGCAATGGTTTTAAGAGCGGGCTTACCATTGCAAGATATGGAATTTATTCAATTCCATCCAACAGGAATTTATGGAGCTGGATGTTTAATTACTGAAGGCTCTCGAGGAGAAGGTGGATTTTTAGTTAACTCTGAAGGTGAAAGATTTATGGAAAGATATGCTCCTTCAGCAAAAGATCTTGCATCAAGAGATGTAGTTTCAAGATCTATGACAATTGAAATTAACGAAGGTAGAGGAGTTGGTAAAAATAAAGATCATATTTATCTACATTTAAATCATTTAGATCCCAAAGTTTTACATGAAAGACTTCCTGGAATTTCTGAATCTGCAAAAATTTTTGCTGGCGTAGATGTAACAAAGGAACCAATACCAGTTGTTCCAACAGTTCATTACAACATGGGAGGAATTCCAACTAATTATTATGGTGAAGTAATATCGAAAACTGAAAATGGAAAAGATGTAACTGTGCCTGGTTTAATGGCAGTTGGAGAAGCAGCCTGCGTTTCAGTTCACGGCGCTAATAGATTAGGATCTAATTCATTAATTGATCTTGTGGTATTCGGCAGAGCCGCAGCTATGAGAGCTGCCACAATAGTAAAACCAAATTCTAAACACGAGGTAATTCCTGAAAGTGAAACACAAAAATCAATTTCAAGATTTGATAAATTGAGAAATTCAAACGGTGGAACACCAACTTCTGTACTTAGAGATAAAATGCAAAGAACAATGCAAAAAAATTGCGCAGTATTTAGAGATGCTAAAATTTTAAAAGAAGGCATGGAAGAAATTAGAAAACCATGGCAAGGAATGGACGACATTTCAGTTTCAGATAAATCTTTAATCTTTAATACAGATTTAATTGAAACTTTAGAGTTTGATAATTTAATAAGACAATCTCTTGTTACAATGGCATCTGCTGAAAATAGAAAAGAAAGTAGAGGAGCGCATTCTAGAGAAGATTTTAAAGAGAGAAATGATGAGAATTGGATGAAACATACACTAGCTTGGCAAGATGGTGAGAAAGTAAAAATAGATTACAGAAATGTACATAATTTTACTTTAACTAATGAAGTGCAATATTTTCCACCGAAAGCGAGAGTATATTAATGGTTCAGTTTGCATTGCCAAAAGATTCAAAAGTTATTGAAGGAAAATATTTTAAAGACAAAACCAATGGAAACAATCTAAAAAAAATCAAAGTTTATAGATGGGATCCTGAGACAAAACAAAACCCAAGACTAGATACCTATGAAGTTAACATGGATGAATGTGGGCCAATGGTTCTTGATGTTCTTATTAAAATTAAAAACGAAATTGATACTACATTAACGTTTAGAAGATCTTGCAGAGAAGGTGTTTGTGGTTCTTGCGCTATGAATATTGATGGAGTTAACGGACTTGCTTGCACAAAATCAGCATCTGATATTAAAGACGAAATAAAAGTTTATCCCCTTCCTCATATGCCAGTGATTAAAGATTTAGTTCCAAATTTAAATCAACTTTATAAACAATATGAATCTATTGAGCCCTGGCTACAGATTGAGAAAAAAAGTGAGGTGGGTGATAAAGAAACCTTTCAGTCAAAACAAGATAGAGAAAAACTAGATGGGCTTTACGAATGCATTATGTGTGCATGTTGCTCAACTTCTTGCCCAAGCTATTGGTGGAATGGTGAAAAATATTTAGGACCTGCTGTTTTATTGCAGGCTTATAGATGGATTATTGATAGCAGAGATGAAGAGAGAGTAAAAAGATTAAAAAAAGTTGCAGATGAACTTAAACTTTTTAGATGCCATACAATCATGAACTGTACCAACAGCTGTCCAAAAGGATTGAATCCAGCAAAAGCAATCGGTTCAATAAAAAAAATGTTAGTTCAGCATAGTAAAGATCTGTAGTTTTTTAACTTCATTATTTGACAGCTTAATTCTGTCCCTATATTTTCCTATTAATTTAAATGAAAACTATAGAACATTTCGTTAACGGAAAATCCTTTTCTGGCACTTCAAAAAGAACCTCCGATGTATTCAATCCAGCTACAGGAGAAGTTTCTGCAAAAGTAAATTTAGCTTCAAAAAAAGACGTTGATGATGCAGTAGAGATTGCAAGTAAAGCATTTATAAAATGGTCTCAAGTTCCACCATTACAAAGAGCAAGAATTTTATTTAAATTTAAAGATTTAATAGAAAAAAATTCAGACGAACTTACAAAAATAATTGTTTCGGAACACGGTAAAGTTTATGACGATGCCAAAGGATCTCTAACTAGAGGTTTAGAGGTTGTTGAATTTGCATGTGGAATTCCACATTTATTAAAAGGCGAGTTTACAGAAAATGTTGGAACTAATGTTGATAGTTGGTCGATAAGACAACCACTTGGGGTTTGCGCCGGAATTACTCCTTTTAATTTTCCAGCAATGGTTCCAATGTGGATGTTTCCATTAGCAATTGCATGTGGAAATACTTTTATTTTAAAACCGTCGGAGAAAAATCCAAGTTGTTCTTTAAGATTAGCGGAATTACTAAAAGAAGCAGGTTTGCCAGATGGAGTTTTTAATGTTGTAAATGGAGATAAAGAATCTGTAGATGCATTACTCTCAAATTCAAATGTTAGTGCAATTAGTTTTGTAGGCTCAACTCCTGTAGCTAAATATATTTATGAGAACGCAGCAAAATTTGAAAAAAGAGTTCAAGCACTAGGAGGTGCTAAAAATCATTGTGTCGTAATGCCAGATGCTGATTTAGACCAAGCTGTTGCAGGACTTATGGGTGCTGCTTATGGCTCAGCCGGTGAGAGATGTATGGCTCAATCCGTGGCAGTTGCAGTTGGAAATATTGGAGATGAGTTAGTAAATAAACTTACAAAAGAAGTTAATAATTTAAAAGTAGGTCCTGGAATTGATAAAGGAATGGATATGGGACCATTGGTTACGGCTCAACATTTAGAAAAAGTTACAAGTTATATTGATATTGGAGTGAAAGAAGGCGCTAAATTAATTGTGGATGGAAGAAAAATTAATAAACCACAGGGTCATGAAAAAGGCTTTTATTTGGGCGGCTGTTTATTTGATCACGTAAAAGAAAATATGAGAATTTATAAAGAAGAAATATTTGGACCGGTACTTTCGGTTGTAAGAGCCAAAGATTTTAATGAAGCCGTAGATTTAATAAATAAACATGAATTTGGTAATGGGGTAAGTATTTTTACACGAGATGGTGATAGCGCAAGAACGTTTTCGAGTCATATTAAGGTTGGAATGGTTGGTATAAATATTCCAATACCAGTGCCAATGGCCTTTCATAGTTTTGGTGGATGGAAAAGATCTTTATTTGGTGATCAACATGTTCATGGAATGGAAGGAGTTAGATTTTATACTAAATTAAAAACTATTACTTCAAGATGGCCTTCTGGTATAAAAGCCAACTCAAGTTTTACAATGCCAACAATGAGTTAATTAAATGAGAAAAAAAATATCACTTATAGGATCAGGACAAATCGGAGGAACTCTAGCACATTTAGTTTCTTTAAAAGAATTAGGAGATGTAGTTATTTTTGATATTGCTGCAGGATTGCCCGATGGAAAATCTTTAGACATCGCTCAGTCAGGGGCTGTTGAACGTTTTAATGCAAATCTTAAAGGCACAACAAGTTATGCTGATATTGCAAATTCAGATGTAATTATTGTAACTGCAGGCGTTCCAAGAAAAGAAGGAATGAGCAGAGATGATCTTTTAGGAATTAATTCAAAAGTAATGAAACAAGTTGGCGAAGGAATTAAAAAATATTCTCCAAACTCATTTGTAATTTGTATTACAAATCCTTTAGATGTTATGGTTTTAGCATTACAGAAATATTCAGGTCTACCTGCTGAAAAAGTAGTTGGTATGGCAGGAGTTTTAGACTCTTCTCGTTTTAGATTATTTTTGTCTGAAGAATTTAAGGTTTCTATCGAAGATGTAACTGCTTTTGTTTTAGGAGGTCATGGAGATACAATGGTTCCACTTTCTAGATATTCGACAGTTGCAGGAATACCAATCCCAGATTTAATAGATATGAAGTGGTCTACTAAAGAAAGAATAGATAAAATTATACAAAGAACTAGAGACGGAGGAGCTGAAATAGTAAAATTATTAAAAACAGGTTCTGCCTATTATGCTCCAGCAAGCGCAGCTATTGAAATGGCAGAGGCTTTTTTAAAAGATAAAAAGAAAATTTTACCGTGTGCTGTTTATTTAGATGGTGAATATGGAGTTGACGATCTTTATGTTGGCGTACCTGTTATAATTGGCGCAAAGGGAGTTGAAAAAATTATTGAGATTAAATTTAATCCTGAAGAAAAAGAGATGTTTTTAAAATCAGTTGATTCAGTTAAAAAATTAACCCAGGATCTTTTCAAGCTTGACCCAGAAGTTGCAAAAATTAAAACTATTAAGCCAAAGTATTAATTTTTCATGAATATTCATGAACATCAGGCAAAAGACTTAATAAAAAAATTTGGCGCTCCAGTTTCAAAGGGTGTTGTTATTTTTAATTTAAATGAAATTGATGAAAAAATTAAACAGCTAAATAGTAAAATGTATGTGGTGAAAGCCCAAATACATGCTGGTGGAAGGGGAAAGGCTGGTGGTGTAAAATTAGTTAAAAATATCGATGAATTAAAGCAAAAATGTAAAGATTTACTTGGAAAAGTACTTGTTACACATCAAACAGGACTGCAAGGAAGAGAAGTAAAAAGACTTTATATAGAAGAAGCATCAGACATTAAAAAAGAATTTTATTTATCATGCTTAGTGGATAGAGCTTCTTCAAAAATTGCATTTATTTCTAGTGCTGAAGGAGGAATGGATGTTGAAGAAGTTGCAGATAAAACTCCTGAAAAAATTATTACAACACGTGTATCGTTATCAGCAAAATTAAGAGATGAAGATTTAGAATCAATTGTAAAACCTTACAATTTGAGTGGAGATCAAAAAAATCAGGCAAAGAAAGTTGCTCAGGCTTTATATGATACTTTGATTAATACCGACGGAAGTTTGATTGAAATTAATCCTTTAATTCTTACAACGGAAGACCAAATTAAGTGTCTAGATGCAAAAATAAGTTTTGATGACAACGCTCTTTTTAGACATTCAGAAATTAAAGAACTTAGGGATCTAAACGAAGAAGATCCAATGGAAATTGAAGCTAGTAAATATGAATTAGCTTATATCAAATTAGATGGGAAAATTGGCTGCATGGTTAATGGAGCGGGTCTTGCAATGGCAACTATGGATATCATCAAACTTTATGGTTCAGAGCCTGCAAATTTTTTAGATGTAGGGGGTGGCGCTACAAAAGAAAAAGTATCAGCTGCATTTAAAATTATTTTATCAGATAAAAATGTTGAAGGAATTTTAATAAATATATTTGGTGGAATTATGCGTTGCGATATTATTGCACAAGGAGTTATCGAGGCGGCAAAGGAAGTTGATCTTAAAGTTCCTCTTGTTGTCAGATTAGCAGGAACAAAAGTTGACGAAGGTAAAGAAATTTTAAAAAAATCCGGTTTAACAATTATTTCTGCTGACAATTTATCAGAGGCAGCAAAGAAAATTGTGGAGGCCACATCTTAATATGTCTGTTTTAGTAAATAAAAAAACAAAAGTTATTTGTCAGGGCTTTACAGGAAAACATGGAACATTTCATTCTGAGCAAGCGCTAGCATATGGAACAAATTTAGTTGGAGGAATTACTCCTAAAAAAGGTGGACAAACTCATTTAGGCCTTCCAGTTTTTAACACAGTTGCTGAAGCAGTAGACAAGGTAAAGCCCGATGCAACTATGATTTATGTTCCCGCAGCATTTGCGGCAGCAGCTATTATTGAAGCATTAGATAATGAAATACCTTTAATTGTTTGTATTACAGAAGGTATCCCAGTTTTAGATATGGTTAGAGTTAAAGAAAAATTAATGAAGTCTAAAAGCAGATTAATAGGACCTAATTGTCCAGGAATTATTACGCCAGATGAATGTAAGATTGGAATTATGCCAGGGCACATTCATAAAAAAGGATCAGTTGGTATCGTATCAAGATCAGGTACTTTAACTTACGAGGCTGTTGCGCAAACTACAGCATTAGGATTGGGGCAATCGACATGTATTGGAATTGGTGGAGATCCTATTAACGGAACTAACTTCATTGATTGTTTAGACTTATTTTTAAAAGACGATGAAACTAAATCAATTATCATGATAGGAGAAATTGGCGGAAGCGCAGAAGAAGAAGGCGCGGAATTTATTAAATCGTCAAAAATTAAAAAACCAGTCGTGGGATTTATTGCTGGAGTAACAGCCCCTCCAGGAAGAAGAATGGGACATGCAGGAGCTATTATTTCCGGTGGAAAAGGACTTGCCAAAGACAAGATAGAAATAATGAAATCTTGCGGCATAACAGTTGCAAATTCTCCAGCAGATATTGGAAAAACTTTATTTGACAAACTTAAGACTTAATATTTTATTACCAATATAAGATTATATGTCGTCACAAGAAAATAATATTGTTTTTCAAAAAACATCTTTTTTATCAGGAACAAATTCTTCTTATATTGAAAAACTTTACGCTAAATATGTAGAAAATCCTGCAAGTATTCCAGATAGTTGGAGACAATTTTTTGAGGGTCTTGGTGATCAAAAAGATAATATTATAGAAAATCAAGGACCTAGTTGGGCTCCATCAAATATTAAATATATTTCTAATGGAGATTTAGATGTTTATGAAAAATACCTTCCTACAAATTTAAATGGAAAATCAATTGAAGAAAAAATAACAGAAGCAAACAAAACTTTATCAAGCGATGAAAGAGTAGATGTAGAAAGGTCCACTATTGATTCTGTTAGAGCAATAATGATGATTAGAGCTTATAGAATAAGAGGACATTTAATTGCTGATTTAGATCCTCTTCAACTTCAAGAAAAAAATTATCATCCGGAACTTAATCCAGAAACTTATGGTTTTAAGAAAGAAGACAGAAATAGAAAAATATTTTTAGATAAAGTTTTAGGTTTTCAATATGCAACTGTTAACGAAATATTAGAAATTTTATTAAAAACTTATTGCGCAAAAATAGGAATAGAATTTATGCACATGTCGGATCCAGAAGAAAAAAAATGGATTCAGGAAAGAATTGAAGGAAAAGGTAAGGAAGCAAACTTTACTCTCGAGGGAAAAAAAGCCATTTTTAAAAAACTAGTAGAAACAGAAGGATTTGAAAATTATTGCCATACCAAGTTTGTTGGAACAAAAAGATTTGGCTTAGATGGTTGTGAATCTTTAATTCCTGCACTCGAACAAATTATTAAAGTTGGAGGAAATTCAGGAGTGAAAGAAATTAAAATTGGAATGCCACATAGAGGTAGATTAAATATTCTTGCCAACGTTATTCAAAAACCTTTTAAAAAGATATTTAAAGAATTTTCAGGAGATCTGGGCACAGATACAGCCGGTGTTTCAGGCGATGTTAAATATCATTTGGGAGCATCTGCAGATAGAGATTTCAATGGAAATAATGTTCATGTAAGTCTGACTGCAAACCCTTCTCACCTTGAGGCGGTAAATCCTGTAGTTTTAGGACAAACAAGAGCTAAGCAATTTTTTCATAATGATCCACAAAGAGTAAAAGTGATACCGATTCTTTTACATGGCGATGCAGCATTTGCAGGACAGGGAATCGTTGCTGAATGTTTCGCTATGTCTGGTTTGAAAGGACACAATACTGGAGGTACAATTCATATCATTGTTAATAATCAAATTGGTTTTACTACCAGCCCTTCTTTTGCAAGATCTTCACCCTATCCATCTGAAGTAGCTAAAATGGTTCAAGCTCCAATATTTCATGTTAATGGGGATGATGCAGAATCCGTTGTTTATTGTGCAAGAATTGCAACAGAATATAGACAAAAATTCAAAAGAGATGTTGTTATAGATATTATTTGTTACCGAAGATTTGGTCATAATGAAGGGGATGAACCTTCTTTTACTCAGCCTTTAATGTATAAAAAAATTAAATCTCAAGCCACTACCTTAACAATTTATGGAAACCAACTTATTAAAGAAGGTGTTTTAAGAAATGAAGAATTTCAAAAAGAAAAAGATAATTTTAAAAAATTTTTAGATGCAGAGTTTGAAGCATCAAAGAGTTATATTTCAAATAAGATAGACTGGTTCTCAGGAAGTTGGTCGAAATTTACAACCGAAATTGGCTCTGACCGCAGAGGTGTCACAGGGGTCGATTTAGAATTAATTTATCAGGCCGGAGAAAAGATTTCTCAACTTCCAGAAAATTTAAACTTTCATTCAACAATAAAAAGACTTTTTGAGGCCAAGAAAAAAATGTTTGAAACTGGTAAGGGTTTCGACTGGGCAACAGCTGAAAGTTTAGCCTTCGGAACATTACTGATAGAAGGTTACCCGGTAAGATTTGTAGGACAAGATTCATCACGAGGAACTTTTAGTCAAAGGCACGCTTGTATTCTTGATCAAGATACTGGAGAAAAATACTATCCTTTAAAAAATCTTACTTCAAAACAAGCTCAATTTGAAATTATTGATAGTTTTCTTTCCGAGTTTGGTGTTTTGGGATTTGAATATGGATACTCAATGTCATCACCAGAGACCTTAGTTTTGTGGGAAGCTCAATTTGGTGATTTTGCAAATGGGGCTCAAATTATAATTGATCAGTTTATTACCTCAGGAGAAAAAAAATGGACAAGAGCAAGTGGCTTAGTAATGCTTCTGCCTCATGGTTATGAAGGACAAGGACCAGAACATTCTTCAGCACGAATTGAAAGATATCTACAATCTTGTGCTCAAGAAAACTTACAAGTAGTTAATTGCACTACCCCTGCAAATTATTTTCATTTATTAAGAAGACAAATTCACAGAAAATTTAGAAAACCACTTATAGTATTTTCTCCAAAATCTTTATTGAGACACAAAAAATGCGTTTCTGAAATTGAAGATTTTTTACCTGAAAATTCCTTTCATAGAATATTACCGGACCATGCAGATTTTCCAGAATATAATTTAATTAAATTAGCAAATGATGAAGAAATTAAACGCGTTGTTCTTTGTTCTGGAAAAGTTTATTTTGATATTTCTGAAAAAAGAGAAATTATAAGAAATCCTAAAGTTCAATTATTAAGAATTGAGCAGTTATATCCATTCCCAGTAAAAAAATTAGCCGTTTTTTTAAAAAGATTTAAAAATGCTGATGAATTTATTTGGTGCCAAGAAGAGCCAGAAAATATGGGTGCTTGGAGTTTTGTTGAAAAGTATATCAATTGGACGTTAGATTCAATTGGCGCCAAATCCAAAACAGTACAGTATGTTGGCAGAAAACCTTCAGCTTCAACGGCTACCGGATATTTGAAAAAACATGTACAACAGCAGGACGAAATAATATCAAAAGTACTTTTATAGAATAATGCCAAAAGATTTAGTAGTCCCAATGCTTGGTGAATCAGTAACGGAAGCGACGGTTTCCAAGTGGCTTAAACAGGTTGGTGATCCAGTAA
>ENA-OSIY01002035-OSIY01002035.1-marine-metagenome-genome-assembly--contig:-NODE-2035-length-10650-cov-13.310697_pt1 | contig 10650 bp, 10 predicted proteins | sample MGYA00237884_ERZ534233 | MGnify/ENA primary metagenome ERZ534233 (study PRJEB26412, sample SAMN06343840) | marine metagenome | isolation source: estuarine water | place: USA: Columbia River Estuary... | reverse complement strand
ATGATTTACTCAATCTTTCATATTATTGTGTATTTCAAGCAATGTTATGGAAAGACAATGACCCTGAGAATGATTTAAGTAATTTGGGAAAAGCATTGAGTTACTGGCCTCTTCTTTGCAATTATTCCTTGGAGATGAGATAATGAGAATATCCCCCGAAAATGTAGTGAAATGCGAAATTAAAATGTCGCCTACCCCTATGAGAAAAGCATTCCATGAGTTTTTAAATGAACAAAAAGAATGCATAGCTAATTGGGAAGAAAACAATTGGTCCTATTTTTATGTGTCTGATTCTAAAACTGCACAAAAACTAGTGACAGATTTTGAAGCATATTACATTATCAATAAACTTAAGACAGAAAATGACTGATAAAGAGTTTGAAGAAAAGTTCTTAATTTATAGAAAACATGCAATTGGATATTTTAAAAAGAAATACAAGTTTTCAAATGATGAAGCAGAAGACTTTGTCCAAACTGCTTATTTGAAGATTTTTAAAAGATTCTACAATACTAATGTCAATTGTGAATTTCCAAAACAATATCTTTTCAACGCTGTGCAAAATTGTATTTATGAACATGCCACAAGAAGAAGCTATGTTAAAAAAGAAGAAAGCTTCACCCAATTAAACATAGAACATCCTACAGTTTTTCTAGACGCTTTAAATGAAATAGATCAGGATTCATTCACTGATAGCATAATAGAAAAGAAAACTATATCGAAAGAAATCAACTTTTTAATTGAAAAATTATCTGAAACACATCCAGATTATTCAAATGTAATTAAAATGTATTACTTTGATAATTTGACTGGCCCTGAAATTGCTGAAAAACTTAATGTTCCATTAAATACAATTAAAACTAGATTGCTTCGTGCTAAAAACAAAATTAAAGAACTAATTAAAGATAAAATGATAATGTTTACATTATGAGTACTAAGTTATTTAATCAATGTTTATCTCGTAGAAAGCATATATATAGTTACTTTTATAACTTGACACACCGCAATTATGACCTTTCTCAAGATTTAACACAACAAACCTTTCTTAAAATATTTACATTCTTTGATAAATATAACATAACTGAAAAAGAACATTTAAACACTTGGATGATTAAAGTTGCTAGAAACATATGGTATGATCATTTAAGAAGGAAAAAAAATGTTCTTCAAGCAGAAATTGAAGAAGATGAATGTGATATAAAGTATTACGACAAATTGGTATCTGAAACTAATATTGAAGAAGATTATCAAATTAAAGAATTAAAGGTGGTTATTGAAGAGATTGTATCTTTATTACCACCTAATCAACGGGAATTATTTAAAGTTTTACAGATGCATGAATTAGATGGTTTGGAATATAAAGAAATCTCTAAAATCACAGGTATAACTAATGATTCTCTAAGACAAAGCTCGTCAAGGATAAAAAAAATCTTAAGAATTAAATTATCCGAAGCTTTGCAAAATTAATAAAATAGGTATAATCTTTAAGGTTATCCAATTTTAATAAGGAAAAATGAAAATGAAGAATTTTGTAGTTTCTCTTGTTGCACTTTTTGCAGCAACTTCAGCTTTCGCTTCTGAGCCTCTTGCAATCAATTTGAACAATGTTTCAACAAAGACTGTATCAAAGAAGACAGAAGGCCCAGCTTTTGGTCCTGGAACATTTGCTTCTTTACCTGTAGTAAAAAACAATGGGCAAGCTTTTGGACTTGATCTTGCTGTATTAATTGAAAAGCACGAAGAGAAGGTCGCTTTGCTTCGTCCATTAGGTAAGTACACTGTTGCTGGTGTAAATCTTCAAACTGTTGCATCCGCTTCTGTCAGCACTAATGGCAAGAAGCTCAATGGTGGGCTTGGAGTTTTGGCAGAAGTTGGCGAAGTGACACCAGGCGTTGATGTTGCACTTGGTGTTGTTGCTCCTGTTGTTGAACTTGCTAATGGCTCTATCAGATCCAATGATTGGTCTCCTGTGTTGAGAACTAGAATTGAGCCTAACACAGTAGTACGTAATGTTGTTTCTGTTCCACTCAAAGTTGAAAAGACTGCACGTAGAGTTGTAATTAAGCTTGTAAACGATATTAATCACGCTCTTTAAACCCTTCCCGCTCCTTAACTAACAAAAAAATCTCCCTGAAATATGGGGGATTTTTTGTTTTTATGATACAATTATGTTATGTTTGTAGCTCATACACCATCAGAACATAAGCCTGAGATTTGGCATAAATTAACAGACCATTTGAATACTGTTGCTGACTTATGCTTTGAATATGGAAAGAACATCAACTTACCTTACACAGCTAAGTTTCTAGGTCAAATACATGATTTAGGTAAGTATAAGCCTGAATTCCAAAACTACTTACGTGTTTCATATGCAACTGGTGTAAAGCAAAGTTCAGTGCCTCATAAACAAGTTGGAGCCTTATACCTCCTTGAAAACTTTGGCAGCATTGGTGAACTTTTAGCTTTATCAATTTTAGGACATCACAACGAAATTCCAAGCTTTCGCCTTTTGGAATCTGAAATTGATGAGTTTACTAATGTTGATGAAATGGAACATTGCTTATCTCTGGCAGTAAAAGATGGAATGAGATTTGACTTGACTTTTGTTCAAGAATTTCAAGATTTCATTAAAGGCAAAGCCCCAGATGAAATATTTTTTATCTTAAGATTTCTACATTCAGTTTTGGTTGATTCTGACCATATTGATACAAGTAATCATTTTTATCCTTACTTCCAATATGTAGAAAACAAAACTAATATTGACAAAATGATTGATGATTACGACTTATTTCAATCTGAGTTCAAATGCAGAAATGAGATTGATGTTTTAAGAACAGAAATTAAAAATGTCATTATAAACAATTCTTTTGTTTCAACCAATATCTTTACTATGACTGCAACAACTGGAGCTGGTAAAACTAATTGTGGTTTAGGTTTTGCACTCCATCATTCAAAGCATAACAATCTACAAAAGATAGTTTTTGTTCAACCCTTTACTTCTATCACTGATCAGACTGCAAGCACCTACCAGTCAATATTTCAAAATAAAACAACTGTACTAGAGCATCATTCTGTTGTCAATGAAAAAGATGGCGTTAATGAGAAGTGGAGAAGTAAAGCATCTCAGAATTGGAATGCACCTATAGTAGTATCTACAATGGTGCAATTGCTTGAATCACTTTTCGACAATAAACCATCCAAAATCAGAAAACTACATAGATTAGCAAACGCATGTATTGTGTTAGATGAAGCGCAATCTATTCCCTTAAACCTAGTCAAACCAACTCTTAATGCTTTATCTCACTTAAATAAGATTTTTAACACTACAATTGTTTTATGTACAGCAACACAACCTGACTTTCATAAATATTTAAAAAATAGGCCTGTAGAATTAATTGATAACTTTGAAGAATATTTTAAAAAGCTTGAAAGAAACACTATATGCTACAACTCTAACTCTTATTCTATTGATACTTTGGCAGATGAACTTAAAAGTCATAACCAAACCTTGTGTATCGTTAATAAAAGAAAAATAGCTCAGCATATTGTCAAAAAATTACAACTATCTGAGAGCAAAGATGAGGTTTTGCACTTATCCACTACTATGACACCAAATCAAAGGAAAAAAGTGCTCGAAAATGTTCACTATAGACTCAAAAATGATCTAAGAATTATTTTGATTGCCACTAGTTGTATCGAATGTGGAGTTGACGTTGACTTTCCATTAGGCTATAGACAAAATTGCTTCCTATCGTCAATATATCAAGCTGCTGGACGAATCAATAGAAATGGCAATAATAAAGACAAGTACAGCAGCCCATTGATTGTGTTTGATCTTGAGAACGAACGACACGATGAAATAATGGAATATGGAATCGTTAAATCCAGAGACTATATTAATTTTGAAGATATATCAGACCCAAATGTCATCTCTAAATACTTTAAAGAAATGTTTGAAGATCACTCATCAAGATTAGATTATAAAAATATTATAAGAAGTTCACAAAAGCTTGATTATCCCCAAGTTAGCACAGATTACAAGATTATTGAGAACAACAATATCAACTTAATAATTTCAAATGCTGATAGTCAAGATATCATTGCCCAAGTAAGAAATAATCAAATCCCACCCTTCGAGATAAATAAAAAGCTCGGGCCATATTGCATTAGTGTCAAGCCTAATGATATAAAGGGTAAAGAATCAAGCGTAGATACTTCAATTGATGGCCTGTTTTTATGGACCGGGGCTTACAATGAAGTTTATGGATTGGAACTATGAACGAGAATAGATTTGTTTGCTTGAATGTTAAGGGTGATTTTGCTTGCTTCACTAGACCCGAATATAAAGTGGAGAGATTGTCATACCCTGTTATTACAGCAACAGCAGCATTAGGAATCATTGAAAGTGTATATTGGCATCCTCAAATTTCTTACAAAATCACTAGAATTGAGGTGCTGAATGAAATCAAATATCAATCATTTGCAATGAACGAACTGAGCAAGATTCGTTATGCTAAAACTCCCATAGAATATGTAAGATCTACTAGGTCAAATCAAGTATTGCTAGATGTATCTTACAATATTTATGCTGATATTATTCCTCAACCTGGATATGGAATTGAAACATGTAACAAAACATTGCACATATTCAACAAAAAATTGAGGACAGGTAACTATTATTCGAACCCATTTCTTGGTATGTCTAACTTTAAAGCATACCTAAGTAATATTTCTTCAAAAGACATTCACCCTTCGCTTGATTGTCTAATAGATCTAGGGCTTGTGCTGAGTGGATTTGATAGAGAAAAAATTGCCCAAAAAGACGATACATGTTATTATGAGCATATACCAATATTCTCTCATCTCTCTATGGATAAAGGAGTGATTAATTTTAATGTTTCTTGAAACTTTATTTAAAAACTATGATTCAATTCTGGAGCAAACAGGATCTCAAAAACCTATTTCAAGTTATGCTGTGACAAAATATCATTGGAAGGTTTGCCTGTTTAGTGATAATCCAAATCGATATACTTTTCTCTCCCTCTTAGATGACAAAAAAAACGCAAAAGAAGAAATGCTTTTACATTCAGTAACTAGATCTGGCAGTGGCGCAAAAGCTTACTACATGTCTGACAAAGCTGAGTTTGTTTTTAAAATTTGTGAAGGGGACATAAGTAAAAATATACTTAACAACCATGAAGATTTTAAAAACAAATTGGCAAATATCTATGAAGCCACACAAAATACTAATGTCAAAGTAATATATGATTTTTTGCAATCATTCAATTACACAGATTTACCAGCTAATTTACTTCCAACGCATCGTATTGTTTTTGACGTTGATGGCTCTGTTGAATACATCACAGACCCAAAAATCGTAAAATATGTCAACAGAAACAAAGTTGATGAGGCAGGAGATGATATTTGCTTAATTACTGGAAAGAAATGCAAAACCCTAACTAAAAATGACAAGTTAATTAAAAACTTGCCTGGTAAATCAAACTCTGGAGGATTTTTCTTGTTTTCTAACAATGAAAATGACTACAGATCTTATGGATTGTCAGATTTAAAAACAAGTCCAGTGTCTTTAGAAGGTTCAGAAAAAGTACATGATGCTCTAAATGCCCTATTGTCTTCTAAAGATCATTCAAATACATTTGGAAATTTTAAGTTTATATGGTTCTCAAACAAAAAAGCTGACCTTCCTGTTTTTCAAGACCCTAAGATCATTAAAGACTTTTTGACTTCTTATGAAAATGGCTCGATATTTTCAGAAAGAACACTCAAAAAATCAGATAAATTTTATCTTTATTGTTTAGGCACTAACTATGTCAGAGTCAGAATACATTTTCCTTATGAAACAAGTGTAGGCCAAATGTATCAGACTCAATTTAATTGGCTAAACAATACCTCAATTAAAATAAATAACGAAGTTAAACATTTTCCTATGTGGTTGTTGGTAAAAAACTTAGACAGTCCAGGTTATGAAAAGGATTTATTTCAAGCTGCTTTCATGGGAACTAAATTTTCTTTGAATTTTGTCTCGTATTTAACTTCAATAATCAAAGGCAAACAGTTAAAATCCTATAAGCATAAAGATAAAAATGAATTTGCAATTCTTGGATTATTGGCATATCATTGTAGAGTGGAGAAGGGAATCAATATGGAAAATATCGATGATAACACTGATATGGGTTTTATCCTCGGAAGGTTGTTTCATGAATATGAAAGACTTCAACTTGAGGCTAATCCTAATGTCGGTTCTACAATTACTTCAAAGTTTTTAAGCAAGGCAATCACAAACCCTTTGACTGTTTTTGTAAACTTGAATACACAAGCTCAAAAATACATGGACTTGATGAAGAAAGATGACCGTAAAGCTGGTGTAGCATATCTCATCAATAAACGAATCAACCATTTATTATCTTTGATTATTGCACAAGGCAACGTTCCTAAAAAACTATCGGTGTCTCAACAGGCATCGTTCGTATTGGGGCAGCATTGTCAATCCAACTTAATAAATGAAATTATTGCTCAAAAAAGGTTAGAGAAGGTAATTGCAAATGAAGTTTGACCCAACAAAAAAGCTCACCATCGTGTGCTACAATGACATTACACTTGGCAACCCTAATGGAGATCCTGACAATGATGGGTATCCAAGGATGTTGCCGGATAACAGAAACTATATCAACAATAGTTGTTTAATTAGAAAGTTCAGAAATTTTGCAGCATTCAATGGGAGTCCTATTCTCTTGGTGGCAGAGAGTGGAATTGACACAATGCTCGAAAATTCATATAAAGCTATTGGTGTGTCGAAAGAGCCCGATTCGAATCAAAAAACACAACTTACTAATTCTTTCAAAGATAAGTTTGTTGATGTAAGATTATTTGGAGCAATGCTTAGCACTTCAAGTAAACCAGCAAACAATGTGAAAACTCCTGTAAGTGTTCAGATTGCAAAATCACTTGATCCAGTCAATATAGTTGACATAGCTATTACTGCATGTTATGGGCGCAAAGATTCAGCTGCTTCGGGTGGTAGAAATCAAAACATTGGTAAGAAGCATGTTGTAGAATATGCTCTTTACAAATATACTGTCGAATACTGCCCTCAACAAGGTTTAAAAGCTAATACTACATCAGAAGATTTGAAGCTTCTAATTGAAATGTTGCAATGGTCTTTTGACAGTGATCGTTCTGCATCAAGAGACATCAGAGTCCAAAAGATATTTGCATTTGAGCATACTGATACTAAAGTTCAAACTCAAGTTCTTGAAGACCTTATTAAAGTTGAATGTAATCTTTCTGAAAATGAAGAGTTCCCAACATCCATTAAGAACTACAAGATTGATATAAATCCTGAAGATGTTCCTGAAGGCATTTACCTTACGATCTTTTAGTGAAATGCGAACCTGATATTACTTGATGTTTACCATTAGGTTCGCATATTTTCTTATGCAGATTTAGGCTAAAATGAAGTTGACTCGAATACACAAAGCAATTGATTCTAAAATTTTCTATCTCAAATCTGCCCTTTCATCCAGCTTAGCAGCTGGATGTGGATTGAAACTGCTACGCTGGTCTCATAGTAGAAGGTGAAGAGATACTTTCATCCAGCTTAGCAGCTGGATGTGGATTGAAACGACGAAGAGAGCCAGGACAACACAAAACTAGGCTTTCATCCAGCTTAGCAGCTGGATGTGGATTGAAACTTAGCAATAGACGGCGACATCGTGCGCTACGACAACTTTCATCCAGCTTAGCAGCTGGATGTGGATTGAAACTAGTGCGCTCATCTTTTCTTCTTTCCTTTTGGTTTGCTTTCATCCAGTCTACCAGCTGGATGTGGATTGAAACCACGACACCTTCACAATTGGATGAGAATCAATCCAACTTTCATCCAGCTTAGCAGCTGGATGTGGATTGCAACATTGTTTTGGTGAGCGGTAGGCGTAACGAACGACCTCTTTCATCCAGCTTAACAGCTGGATGTGGATTGAAACTTGTAGGCAACAAGGGGATCAACCTTTGCATACCCACTTTCATCCAACTTCATTGTTGGATGTGGATTGAAACACTAAAACATGCTCTAGATGATGCAACTCGTATCGGCTTTCATCCAACTTTATTGTTGGGTGTGGATTGAAACCGGAGATTGTGCTGGGTATTGAATCAGGAAGCATCATCTTTCATTCAGCCTAACAACTGGATGTGGATTGAAAAATTGGCTTGTCAACGTACATCGTAGCAAGACAAGGCTTTCATCCAGTCTACCAGCTGGATGTGGATTGCAATAAAAACATAGCAGCAATAAATCAAATTAGAGAAACCCCTCTTAAATCGAGGGGTTTTAATTATCTAATCCTTTTAATCTTGTATCTCTTTTTCTTAGGTCTCAAAAAAGCCATCTCTTGAACAGGTAATGGCTCTTCAACTATTGGCTTTGGTTCTTTGACTTTATGGATTTGTCCAACATAAGTGACATTGTTTTGATAGTCCATTTTGTATTTACTACTAAAATATTTATTAAAAGAATCTACTAACATTTTATGCCCTTCATCAAGTAATGTTTCTTTTGAAAAACCTTGCATGAATGACGTGTCTTCCATTTGAGAATTGTATTTGTTAGTAATCGCTATCATTACTATTTTGGACAAATCAACTATAATACGATTTATCTTTGGAATTAAGTTCTCATAACTATTAGTATTTATAATTGGGTTGAAGTGAGAAACAACTAAAGTGTCTACATACTTACCAACCCATTCATCAATATTTTCTTCACTCAAATTACTAAAATTGTAATCTGCTTTTGAACCTTTTGGAATAAAACCACCCAAAGCTCCAGATGTGGCTAATTTACTATATATGCTTGCAGCTTCAGAAGAATCAAGAATATTGCTCACTGTAAATAATGGAATATTATTCTGTCTACAAAAATCTAACTTTAATTTGTCCCTATATAATCTCTGCTGAAAATCATTGTAAGTTTTGTAGTGCCTGTTATTAAAAGAATAATGTTGATTACCCTGCACTTCAAATAACATTACAATATTGCCAGATTTTAAAATAGCTCCATCAAAAATTAACAAGTATGCTTCTTTTGACCCAGCAGGATATACGTTGATAGATAATGTTCGTTGGTATTTATATTCAGGGCCTAAACTTTTTGTCAACTCTTTCTTAAGTACTTGCTCACCCTTAGAACCTATTTGTCTTGTATAGCACCCATCTATGAACAAATTGTCCATACTCTCTAAATCTTTGATGAATTGTTGAATAGCAAAAGTGTCAGTACTTTCTGATTTTATTTCTTGTAATTTACTTTTGACATCATTAATTCCATCACGTTCTAATCTTTTTCGAAACCAATTGCCTACTCTAGTTAAATTGCTTTTGACATTCTCTTGACCAACCTCTTCTACTAAATCAAAATTAGACAATGCTTGTTTGTATTCTGTATATAAAGGAAAGTCGTTGGGATCTGATTTACTCTTTTTTTGTAAATCAATATTGTAAGGATTAATTTTATCTTCTAAAAGTAAAACCTTAATTAATGAATTACACCATTCAATTTGAGTGTAGTATTGATTAGGAGATAAACCTGTCAACTTCATCTTTTCTAATGTGTGAGAGTTGTTGCCAGTGTATCTAATTTTAGGTTGAGAGCCTACTCTTTCAACAGAATTAATAACACCATTTAAAATCTGTTCAATTTCATTGCTAGGTGTATCTTTTTTTATAGCAGCAGGTAGTTTTCCACCAAGAACAATATCTCTCCACTCTTGTAATGTAAAACCTTCTTTGGAAATATTTCTGGTTTCACTTTTACCCTCATGATTAACAGATAATTTTGCTATGTCACTTTCTGGATCTACTGAATATTTATATAATCTTTGACCAGCCTTTAAACCATAAAATGACTCTTCTAAACGCTGATTGTATTGCTGTTGTTTTTCTTCTGGAGATAATCCTTTTAAAGCATTTATTCTTCTTAATTTGCTGTCAATGTTGTATTGATTTGTTATCTCTTTAACGCCTTCTAAATATTTTCCCCATACATTAACAGAAAAAGGAGGCTGCCCAACTTTACTTTGATATGCTAATAATTCAGGAACAGAACCAGTGTATGTAATTTTTAAAACATCTTCACCATATCTGTTTTTCATATCTCTCTGATCAGATATAATATTGTTTTCTTGAATAAATTTTCTATCTCTAGGCTCTAATTGATTCCATGTATTAACTCTTATAATTCCGCCAGAAAAGTTTAAATAAGCAGCATATTCAGGTCGTAAAAAACATATAATGTCAGGATGAGGTTTATTACCCTTACTACACATTTTTAAAACATAATTCTTATTGTTTCTAAAAGCTGCCCAACTTTCTTTACTACCTGCACCAGCTTCTTTTAATAATTGTTTTAGTTTCTCAAGCCTACTCTCATCACTAAAAAAATTGCTAATGTCAAAATAATTACTTGGATTTCTGTATTTTTCAATTTCTTCAGGAGACATCACATCTTCTTCAGAACATGGGCCAAAATATCCCTTAGTGTAAATACTGGAAGATTTAATAATTGAAATTCTATACATACTATATATATTCTAAAAGAAAAAGAAAAACCCCGACTCTCATCAGGGTTATTTAAT
>ENA-OSIY01002034-OSIY01002034.1-marine-metagenome-genome-assembly--contig:-NODE-2034-length-10660-cov-4.792119_pt1 | contig 10660 bp, 11 predicted proteins | sample MGYA00237884_ERZ534233 | MGnify/ENA primary metagenome ERZ534233 (study PRJEB26412, sample SAMN06343840) | marine metagenome | isolation source: estuarine water | place: USA: Columbia River Estuary... | reverse complement strand
CCCTGCAACTTCTGGATTATTAGGGAAATTTGGAATACTTCCTTCTCCTGTGCCCATAAGAGACAACAATTCAAAGATTACTCAAAAAGCAAGTTTGATTCATTCTTATGGAAGTTATGTTGGGTTAATTACTACTTCTACGTTTACTATAGAAGCAAATACATCAACAGTATTGTTAGGAATTAACTCTACACGCAATGTTAACGAAGGAGTTGTTTTATTTAAAAATCTCGAAGTTCTTGGTAACATATATATCAATGGATGGAATGTTAAAAGTCACCCTAATATTGATCTAACAGCATATTACAATATTACTCCGTTTGGATCATACACTGCTACTACAACTACTGGTACATTTCCTACAACTGGTGTTACTAACAAACTCTCGTATAATAATGCAAATTATTCTATTGCGGCTGATCTTGTTAAGATGTTTTCAACTTCTACCTATATGCTAGGATCGCAAGTATCGGTTATTTGTGTTTATAATACTGCAACATCTGTTAGAAAATTTGAATTACAGTCACTGTACCCTCCGGTTGTATGGTGGGAGCCTTTAAATTCTTATTCTTATTCCCATACTGCAACATTTACATCTACAATTGGTCAGGTAACCTGGTTATGGGACTCTACTACCGCTACTAATATTGTGTTGTAAGGAACATCAAATGCCATATATTATAAACAAAACTAACGGTCAGCAACTTACAATAGTTCAAGATGCAACAGCCGATCAAACTACTGATTTAATATTTGTAGGTAGAAATTACTCTGGTTACGGAGAAATACAAAATGAAAATTTTTTAAAATTATTAGAAAATTTTTCAAATACTACGCCGCCTAATAATCCAATTTTAGGACAAGGTTGGTATAACACATCTAATAATACATTAAATGTATGTTATGCTGAAGCTAGCGGTACTGTTGCCGCTAAATTTAAACCCTTATCAAAATTAACATCTAGTGAAATATCTCCAGCTGATCCTAATCAGGGGCAGCTATGGTATGATACCGTAAATACGCAATTAAAAATTTGGTCAGGTTCTGAATATGTTACAATAGGCCCATCGACCGGTATTAATATAAAAGCTCAATGGCGTGGAGATTTTGAATATAACAATTTAGCACCTGATCTTCCAGTTTACAATATTAAAGCAGTATTAGGTAGCAATGATGAAGTTATTGCTATTGTATCAGCAGAAACATATGAGATGGATGACGATTACTCTCTATCTCCATCATTTCCCTCAAGAAATTCTACTTTTACTAAGATCGTAAAGGGAATAACGCTACAAGGAGCAAATCCTGTAACCGGTTCTTCTACAGCTAGTAACATTTATTTTTGGGGTACTGCTGCACACTCATTAACCTCGGTACAATCTGAAAATGCAAATACAAGTCTTGGTATTAGTGCAATAACTACTAACATTAATAATTCTTTTTCGGTTCCTTTTATTAACACAGTTACTAATGTTGCTTATAAAAGTTCTGGACTTACATTTAATCCAAGTTTAGGTGTGCTTGATACTACAGCATCTCGAGCAAGATATGCAGATTTAGCAGAAAGATATGAAGCTGATGCAATATATGAACCTGGTACTGTTCTAGTAATTGGCGGCGACAAAGAAGTTACCGTTACATCATCATATGCTGATACAAGGGTAGCGGGCATAGTGTCTAGAAATCCTGCATATATGATGAATTCTGAGGCAGGATCCGATGAAACTCACCCCTATATTGCCTTAAAAGGTCGAGTTCCTTGTAAAGTTGTGGGGAGCATTAACAAGGGTGATCTGTTAGTAACAAGTACCTATCCAGGGTATGCCATATTTGCCCAGCCTTCGCCGAGACCTGGAACAATAATAGGAAAAGCCCTGGAATCGCAATCCGAGGGCTTTGGAGTTATTGAAGTATTGGTAGTTTAAACTGCCATTGGCATTTCTATTGTTGGATGACATTGGTAGTCGACTAATTCAATATCTTCCATATCAAAATCAGTAATAACTGTAATTTCTGGATTTAATTTAAGAGTTGGTACCGGAAATGGCTTACGTGTTTGCTGCTCTTTAATCTGCTCAATATGATTGCTGTATATATGGGCGTCACCTACTGATATGATCAAGTCTCCGACTTCTAAATTACATACTTGTGCAATCATGTGGGTAAACAATGCATAGCTAGCAATATTAAACGGAATTCCAAGACCAAAATCTGCAGATCGTTGATACATTTGGCAACTTAATTTACCGTTGTTAACATAAAATTGTGCCATCATGTGACATGGCGGCAATGCCATTATATGGATTTCGCCCGGATTCCAAGATGTAATAATATGTCTTCGACTGTAAGGATCTGATTTAATATTTTCAATTAGTTCTAACAATTGATCGTGATTCTGTAAGATAACTTTGTTGATTCGAATTAACGGTTTGCGCCACCGCCGCCACTGTACACCGTAAACACGACCGAGATCGCCTGGATGTCTTTGTAATTTCTTGTTGACCCAGTAGTCGGCTTCGGCATTGTTGGTCCAAATAGTTCTCTTTTTAGAATATCTATCACCATGAAGAATCTCACGTAGTCTATATTCGTCTCCGCTACCTTCAATAAACCAAAGTAGTTCAGACACTACGGCTTTCCATGCTAACTTTTTAGTTGTAATAGCAGGAAACCCATCTTCCAAATTAAAGCGCATTTGAAGACCAAAAATACTTCGTGTACCGACTCCAGTTCGATCTGGCCGGTCTTCACCGTTCTCTAAAATATTTTTTAAAGCATCGAAGTAGACCTTATCTGGATGTATCATTCAACGTCCACAACTGCTTCTTTTTTCTTGCTCTTTGGTGGATCAACTGCATCCGCCTGCTTGCGTAACGCCTGTGCTTCTTTAAAAAGTGTGTCTGCCCTTGACCGCATATCAGTAGGAGTCATTGTTTTGCTACTAACATTTTCATAATCTTTGCTAGTAACAATAATTTCTTCCTTTTTCTTAGAGGCAGCTAATTCTTTCTTTGTAGCAGATTTACCACTTTCAGTAACTGCTAGGTCGTCAACGGTAACTCCTTTTTGTTCCGCAATCATAATATTAAGTTCATTAAGCGGAATCAATGTTTGCTTATTTGGAGTCATTAGCACAAGAGTAGTAGGGACTTTTTTCAAGTGACCTCCTGCATGTAACCATTGTAGCATTACTCCCCCGTCTGGAAATCTACGTGCTGCTAACACATCAGCTAATTCATTAGCTTGTTGTCCGGTATCGCTTTCGATTAATGACATTAACGAATCGTGATGTGAATCTGGTAAACCAGAAGTACCAATAACTAAGGCACTCGCCGAGTCACCTGGTATTGTTCTATATGCTACTGCTACTCTAGCAGAGTTATTTTTCATTTTTCCCACATGTTTCATATGATTCTCCTTTTATTATGCTGCTGGTGGTTGTTCTTCAGTTTTTGTCGGTGCAACAGCATTTAAGAACATATTTAACTTGTCAAAAGCTGCCCCAACTGCTGAGGCTTCAGTGGCTCCGAATGCTCCACGTCGAACTGCAACATCAACAATTGATCGAATGTTGACTAGATCTGTAATTGTTAATTCAGGAGGAGTGGGTGCTGTGTCAGCAACTGGCTGACTTTCTGTTTGTATATTTTCTTGACTTTCCATTTTAAAATAATTCCTTTTTCTTATGTAAGTGTTGGCATCCTAATGACAACATAGTTAATTCTTTAGAATCCTCTAGTCCAATTTCTGTAATTTCAATAATTTTTCTAGCATGATCTAATCCATAATTCCTACAGATCGAATATCTACTGCTAAGATTGTATTCGATCCAATTTTCTATAGACTTAATATCTAATCTATAATTTATAGAAAGTTTGGAAAAATGCTCTGGGATAAAAGATAGTTTTCTAAATCCCAAAACATTTAACGCATTAACTGTCCCTCTATTTAGCGACATTATGTACCTACTTTATTTATAATAGGCAGTCTGACCGAATGGAGAAACTATGGAATCGTTACCATGCACAATAAACAATGAGTCGCAGTATTCTTCATCACCCCAGCTACCACAAGGATAACCGTCTGTAAACATAATGAATTTTTTGGGCTCAATTCCTTGATTTTTCATAAAATCATAGTTTACATCAAAGTCAGTACCGCCACCGCCTTTGCATTCGTAGCTCATAATCTCATCTGCGGTGTCGCCTGTAAATTGTACATAATTGTATACTTCAGTATCAAAGCACCACAAATCCAATTTAAAGTCTACATACTCGTCCATGATGCCTTTAACTTCTGACAAGAAGTCCTTGGCCATAGTATCTGAAATACTACCCGACATGTCAATGGCAATAGAAACGTCAATAGTTTCATCATTGGTCATACCTGGCAAAATAGCACCGCTATGTTGCGACTTGCGGTTAGGGCGGCTAAAGCTGTAATTGCTTTTAAGAATACTTTGGATATTCATACGCAACAGTTGACGCCAGTCCATTTTAGGCTCAGTGAAGTCTTTGATCATACGCTGAACACCTGCTGGAACACGACCTGCTCCGGCACTCTGAGCAGCCGCTACCATGGCTTCTTTGATCTCATCACGGATTTGTTTCTTTTCTTCTGCGGTCAAACGTGGACGACCCTTGCCCTTGCCTTCTTGGTCGCCGTCTTCACCTTCGTCACCGTCATCGCCTTCACCGTCTAAGTGTTCGTCTAACAACTCGCCCAATGAACCAATATCAATCTTTTCTGCTTTTTCGTACAGGTCATCATAGATCTGCTCGTAGCTCATGCCACGATACTTGTTATCTTGGAAGATCTTAATCCAACTTGGCACTTCACCAATGCGTTCATCTTTTAAGATTTGATTGACAGCATAGTCAGCGGCAATGTTTGATAATGTAGGATCACGATGATCACGACGTCCCATGTGATCAAAGACATTGTGTAACACTTCGTGAGCAAATCCAAACTCTGCTTCTTTGGGTTTGAGTTTGTTAACAAATTCGTTATTGTAATAAAAGTTACGACCATCTGTGGCTAGTGTAGCACACCAGTCTGACGCATCAATTAGTTTAAGACGAGTAGCCAAATTACCAAAAAACGGATGACGCAACAACAATCCAATGCGAGCAGTAACAAGTTTTTCTATAATCTTGTTTTTTTCTTGTGATAAAGGAAATGGTAAACAGTTCACCATCAATATCTATACAACTAAATGGAAAGATGATATCGTCGTCATTTTCGATTTGTTTTTCAAAAGTATCAATATTATAATACTGAATTTCTTTGGAGTAAACTACAATTCTTCTCTTATCAAGATCTAATGATATAATAATATTAGTAGTTTGATAATCAGACCATTTGCCCCAATTGTCTTTTTCGTCTTTTTCTAACACGCTAAATCCTGTTGCAACATATTTATATACTTGTGAATTCATTTTTTGAATTCCAGTAATTAAAAATAAAAACAGAACAAATATTTTAAGTTTCTTCATCTTAATTATGCTTACGCATTATTTATTATAAATTTTGAATTTCACTTTTTGCAATTTCAAATTCATGAATCATGTCTTCGATAATTTCTTTTGCAGATTTTATATCTTCAAATAAACCCGAAATTTGTCCAATTTCCAATTCGCCTTCAATTAAATCGCCTTCAAACATTCCTTTTTTAGCTCTTGCTCTTCCTAATAAAGACTTTAAATCTTCAACAGTTGGATTTGTTTTATACAATTCCTGAATGTCATTATAAAACTTATTCTTTATTAATCGAACAGGTGCCAATTCTTTTAAAGTTAACTGAGTATCCCCTTCTTTACAATTAATTATCGCGTTTTTAAAATTCTCATGAGCTGAAGATTCAATAGATGCAGCAAACCTTGACCCTACTTGCACCCCATCAGCACCTAATACCATTGCAGCAAGCATTCCCCAACCAGTAGCAATTCCTCCAGCAGCAATTAAAGGAATGTTAAGTTGTTTTTTTACCATTGGAATAAGTGTGAAAGTGGTCGTTTCTTCCCTCCCATTATGTCCACCCGCTTCAAAGCCTTCAGCAACAACAGCATCAACACCAGCATCTTGCGCTTTTAAGGCAAATTTTGAACTGCTCACCACATGAACAACGGTAATTCCATTTTGCTTTAAAATTGAAGTCCAAGTAGTTGGATTTCCTGCAGAAGTAAAAACAATTTTCACTCCTTCTTCAATGATAATAGTAATTATTTCTTCAATATTTGGGTATAACAAAGGTACGTTTACCCCAAATGGTTTATCGGTAGCTAATTTACATTTTTGAATGTGCTCTCTTAAAACATCAGGATACATTGATCCAGCTCCTATTAAACCCAAACCACCTGCATTACTAACTGCACTTGCTAGCTTATAACCGCTATTCCAAATCATTCCTCCCTGAATAATGGGATATTGAATGTTAAAAAGCTGAGTGATTTTATTCATATCAAATAACTAATTTTTTATTAATTTGCCAGTCAAAATTTCATTTGCAGCAGCAATTTTATAAAAATAAATGCCAGATTCAAATGAAAGTAATGAAATAACTTCCAACCGATTATCACTTTTTATTCTCACAATTTCTTGTCCAAAATTATTGTAAATACTAATTTCTCTTGAATTAGCATTTGAAGGAAATGAAAATGTAACTTCCTCATTAACAGGATTTGGATAAACAGAAAATCCATCAGTACTAAATTGATTATTTGCTAAAGCATTATTTAAAGCCAATTGAAAATTTGGAATACCATAACCATATTGCGCATTTGGATTGCTAAAACGATCTGACGATTCTTTAATTAACTGAACAATTCTAGCATTTGTCAAATTTGGAAAAGCTTGCCAAAAACTTGCTACCATTCCCGCTATTATTGGTCCTGAAAATGAAGTGCCACTATTTGTGGCCACTGTTCCTATAGGAGTTGCAACCACTGCCGACTGACCTTGCGCCATAACATCGGGCTTTATTCTACCATCAAATGAAGGGCCTATAGAACTAAAACTAGCATAATTTCTTGCCGAATTAACCGCACCAATCGTAAATGCATTTATAGCATCTGCAGGAGCGCTAATATTAGGATTACTAGTGTTTCCTGAATTTCCAGCCGAAACCACCACTACCATTCCACGTGAAAAAGCAATATTTGCACCACGAGAACAAAAAGCAGTTGTGCCATTCATATTATTATAGGTATAACTATAATTTGGATTATCAAAGTCAAAATAGCCCAACGAAGAATTAATTACATCAGCTCCAAACTTATCAGCCATTTCAGCAGCTTCAACCCAAAGAGATTCCTCTAAAGGAGTTTCTGAAGTAGTGTCTTCAGTAACGAATAAATAATAGGAAGCATCAGGAGCAGTTCCAACTAATTGATTGTCAACATATCCACCCATAGTTGAAAGCACTAGTGTTCCGTGCGAATTCATTGCATAAAAATTAGTACTTCTATCTACAAAATTATATCCGCCCAAAATTTGATTGTTGTCCCTTAACCTTTGAAAAGGAGTAGCACTATCAACACCTGGAAACCCAGAATCCAAAACAGCAATCACTTTTCCTGTTCCAGTATAATTTTGCTGGTGCAAATAGTTTCCATTTAGCATTTGGATTTGATTCCCAGAAGTACCATAATTATAAATTACTTGAGTTTCTAATACTTTATTTATAGCAGGATAATTTGTTGGATTGGATATTTTTCCAGTTCTATTTAAAGAAGCATTTGCAAACGAAACATGATCTACAAATGATAGTAAACTTAATGTTTGAATTACAGCTTGAGTACCGCGAACATGTAAACAATTCATCCACTTTGAACTGGCTTTTACAGTGATTCCTTGTGTAGCAGTTATCTGATCAATATACGATTGATGAATAGGAACGTCTTTAAGATCCAATGGAATATTCTGAATTGCTCTTCTGTTCAATGCTCTTTGAGATAGCATTTGAAGTGGATTGGATAAATAATATTGACTATTTGGTTTGTCTTTAAAATACACCCAAGCTTCTTCTTGCGAAAAGCCAAAAGCGGAAATTAATAAGACAATAATCAATACTGTTTTTTTCATTTGCTATAAATCTATATTACAAATTTAAGAAATAACTCCCGAACCAACTAATTCATCATTTATATACCAAGCTACGAATTGTCCTTCAGTAATCGCTGATTGTGGTTCTTTAAATTCAACATACAAACCAGTTTCAAATTGATGTAAGGTTGCTTTTTGTAAAGGTTGACGGTAACGTATTCGAGCCATAACCTCCATTTTTTCTCCATTTGCAATAGCTAAATCTTCTCTAATCCAATGCACTTCCGATTTTTGAATAAATAAAGCTTTCTTAAACAATCCTGGATGTTCGCTTCCTAAACCCGTATAAATAGTATTGGTTTCAACATTGGTAGCTATAATAAATAAAGGTTCTTTCGTTCCTCCAACATTCAATCCTTTGCGCTGACCAATGGTAAAAAAATGGGCACCTTGATGTTTTCCAACCACTTTTCCCATATTTGGTTCGTAGGCCAATGTTTTAGATTCAAATGCTAATTTTTCTTCAACCGATTGAAATTGTGTTTGATTTTTACTGTAAATTGAATCTTGAGCGTCAATTTGAACAATTAAACCTTCTTTCTTATCTAATTTTTGCTGTAAAAATTCAGGTAATCTAACTTTTCCGATGAAACACAAACCTTGGGAATCTTTCTTTTCCGCGGTTATCAAATTCATTTGAGCTGCAATTTCGCGAACTTCTGGCTTCGTTAATTCGCCAATTGGAAATAAAGATTTAGCCAACTGTTCTTGTGATAATTGGCATAAAAAATAAGACTGATCTTTATTAGTATCCACACCCGCAAGCAATTGGTATACTTTATTGCCATTATTATCGATTTCACCTTTTCTACAATAATGTCCGGTAGCTACATAATCAGCTCCTAAATTGATTGCGATTTTCATGAATACATCAAATTTTATTTCGCGATTACAAAGTACATCAGGATTTGGAGTTCTCCCTTTTTCATATTCGTTGAACATATAATCAACGATTTTTTCTTTGTATTGTTCGCTTAAATCAACGGTTTGAAATGGAATACCCAATTTTTCAGCTACCAATAAAGCGTCGTTACTGTCTTCTAACCACGGACATTCATTGGAAATGGTAACCGAGTCATCGTGCCAATTTTTCATGAAAAGTCCAATGACTTCATAGCCCTGTTGTTGCAACAAATAGGCTGCAACACTAGAATCAACACCGCCGGAAAGTCCAACTACAACTCGTTTCATCTTCTTTATTGAATTATTCGAATATTATTTATTACGCTTAGATTTAATTCTATTTGGCTGATCGTAATTATCTTCACTTTCTAATTTTCCATTTTCAAAAAATTGCCAAATTCCCACTTTTATTCCTTTTCTAAACTTCCCTTTAGCAACAACTAATCCGTCTGGAGCTCTATAAGTTGTAATACCATTCAATTCTCCATTCACATAAAATGATTCTTCTAAAGCAACTCCACTTTCATCATTTTTTATATAAATACCCTCAAGAAGGCCATTTTTATAATTAGAAATTTCGGCAACTTTACCCGATTTAAAATTAATGGTTTTTGCTCCATCTAACTTCCCATTTTTATAATTTTCAGAAGTCATAATTACTGATGATCCCTTGTGGTAATAAATCCACAAACCTTCATATAACTTATTGAGAACCTTTCCTTCGCTTATTTTATTTTTATTAGAATCATAAAAAATAGTATAGGCTGAATTGTCTTTGGAATTGAATTCTCTTGTAGCTATTAAATAAGATTCTTTTGTATTGTCAAAAAATTTAAATAAGCCTACTTCTTTATCATGATCAAAAGTACCTTCATATCTTGGGCGTTTGGTATCTTCAAAAACACCTTTCCATAAACCAACTTTCTTACCATTGGCATCTAATTTATTACTATCTGTTTGTGAAAATATCGATATTGAAAAAATTAGAAATACTATTTTAAATAACTGTTTCATATATTTTACTTTATTCTATAAAACTAATTCTTTTAATAAATATTATAAAAATAGTCTATTTATTAAAAAAGCACTCTAAGAGTGCTTTAAAATTATTTCTTTTTTTGCTGGGCTTTTTGAGCCTCAGCTTGCTCCATAATTTCTTGCATTTTTCTTTGGAACTTACTCTGCTTTTTAGGCTCTTTCAATTTGTTCTCTTGAATTTGTGCATTAATTTTATCATTATCAACGTTGTAATTCTTGATAACTAACATAATTCCAATCGTAATTAAATTGGATATAAAGTTATACAAACTCAATCCAGCGCCATAACTATTGAAGAAAAACAACATCATAATTGGTGAAAGATAAATCATTATTTTCATTATTTTTGCCATGTCAGGCATTCCTTCTTGTGTTGGAGCCGCCATTTGTTGGTCGCCAGAAGTCATTTTCATATAAAAGAAAATCGCAATTGAAGCTAGTATCGGAAACAAACTAATATGGCTACCATAAAATGGAATGTTGAAGGGTAATTTTGCAATTTCATCAAACGAAGATAAATCGTCAGCCCAAAGGAATCCTTTTTGTCTTAATTCAAATGCTGATGGGAAAAACTGAAATGACGCATACATAAACGGCAACTGAATTAATGCAGGAA
>ENA-OSIY01002033-OSIY01002033.1-marine-metagenome-genome-assembly--contig:-NODE-2033-length-10662-cov-7.631743_pt1 | contig 10662 bp, 14 predicted proteins | sample MGYA00237884_ERZ534233 | MGnify/ENA primary metagenome ERZ534233 (study PRJEB26412, sample SAMN06343840) | marine metagenome | isolation source: estuarine water | place: USA: Columbia River Estuary... | reverse complement strand
AAGACGGCATACGAGATTTCTGCCTGTCTCGTGGGCTCGGAGATGTGTATAAGAGACAGAGATAAATTAGTTATTGCCCAGAATGAAATTATTCAAATGACTGCAAATCTTGATATTGTTGCAGAGTAATTTTAAATGAAATATTTATACTATATGAGTGACTATAATGCCTGACACTACCGTTGTTTATGATCAGACACAAGATTTTTCAACTTTTTTTACTGGATCGTATTCAAGTGATGCTGTCTATGATATAATTGTACAAGATACAGAAATAGCAAGTGCAGAATTTGTATATAACTATTTTATTGCAAATGAATGTGTTAGTGAAGATATTATGCTTGGCAAAGCTGAACTAAGAGCTACGTCACGGCTTAAAGAGATATTGTACAAGATTGATTTAAATAATCCTCCAAGATATAATAAAATAAAAATAAAAAATTCATCATCATCCCCGAAGAAACTTGACAAGGGGACAATTGAAAAGCATATTGATAAAATAGTTTATGAAGATGCACCTTTTGGTAAAAGCTTTTCATCTGTTGTTCTTGTTGATACGAGCGTCCAAGAAAAAGTTTATTTGTATTTATCAGGGTCAGATGTAATTACTGCTGAAAAAGATATTTCAGCTTTTGTTGGTGAAGATTTTTGTGTCATGTTTGATAACATATTTCCTTTAAAAAATAAATCAGGAGTGGTTGGAAGTCCCTTGTCTTTACGAATCTTAGCATACTCAGAAGTATACCTTACAAAACTATTGCCTTGAAAATCTTTTCCCTTTTTAGTTCTTTGTTTAATTATAAACATTAAAAATTCAGCAGTTCTTCCTAATGCAGTCTTAACTATTTGTGGTTGTTCTCTTACTTGACGTTCAAAGTTATTTGCAACTTGTAATGAATTATCTTCAACAGTTAATTTCATCTTACAAGTTGAAGTCTATGTAATGGTGCTTTTTCTACGTCAGCTATTGTATTACTGTCATCAGCATCATATTCAACACCATCTCTAAGTATATCTTCCATTTCACTAGAATACATTTGTTGGTAGTGTTTCATCATTACTTGGAATCTATCTTGATTGTCGTTTGAATTAAATTTTGTAAGTTGTGGACAAGCATAAAATCCTATTACTCTAAATACACTTGCTCTTTTAAATTGTGCATCAGTTAATAATGTTGCGTTCATTTCATTTGAATTTAAAATAGAAATATCTCTGTAAGTAGTCTTTGCGTAAATTGGAAACCATTTGATTCTTAAATCTCGTTCTATATCTGCTCTTGCTTGTGCGTGATAATCATTTGGGCTTGTGAATGATGCAATACCAAATCCTAAAATGTCTGGTTGGTAAAATGTTAAATCTGCTTCTACTGAAAAATTTGCCATAGTAATAGTTAGTTGGTGGGGATTTTACTCCCCACCGAAGTTGTTATTAAAGTGCAGAATCCACGATTACAGTACAACCATTGGCATCTTTAGCGATACCAACACCATATACTACAGTCGCAACTAATTCATCTGCTCTCATTGAAGCGTCTCTTTGTGCTTCAATTTTGAACTCTTGCTTCATAGCTAAACCGATTGAAGAAGAATGGAATACTCCACCATTGATGTCATCAGACGCATCAATAGTAAAGTTAGCATCTTCATACACATCAATTCCAGCTACAGTTCCGATATATCCGTTTCTAAGAATTTCATTTCCTACATCAGATATAGCAGTTGCATTAGAAGCCGCATAACCAGCTTGTGTTAAAGTCTTTTTCAGATTGAAAAGTGCTTTTGGGTGAAACACAGCAGAATAAGGTGCAGGTACTCCACCTGATCTTAAAATTGCTTGTGCTTTGAAAAGCAAGTCAGCAGTCAATTCAGTTCCAGCAGAACCTAAATCGTTTCCTGTTAGGAAGTCTGAAAATAATGCTACTAAGTCTGTATCAACTTTTTTAGCGATTGCTTCACCAAATAATCTACCTAGATCAGCACCTACGTTTCTTGATGCTGTGTTTCTAGCCATATCAGTTAGTGTTGCCATAATTCCTTTTTCGCCAACTGTGATAGTTGCGTTTGAAGTGCTTACAGCAGTATTTGTTAAGTCTGTTGCTTCAGCAACTGCCGCCGCAGATACTGTTGGGTAGATAGGTATGTCTACTACTTTTCCTGAACCAGTAATTGGGTACATAGTTACAAGATTTCTTACAACACCAGTATCTTGGAATGTAAATATAGCTTCAGCAGTTATATTTTCAAAGAGATCGTCTAGGGTTGTGTTTGTTGTTTCATTTGCCATTGTTTTATTTTAGTTAGTTAGTTTTTTATTGTTGTTGCCTTCATTGTAAAGTTACCTTGATCTCTTTTTCTTCTAATTTCAGCATATACTTTTCTGTCATTAGGATTATTCATATCAAGATCACCTATTTTAAATTGCTTAGGGGAAGCACCACCAACTTTACTCTGTGAACCACTACCACTTTGAGTAGCCATCACATGATGAGGGTTGTTTTTTAAATATTCGCTAACTAAATCATTAACTGACATAGGTTCGCCTTTATCTGAATATCTTGGAGTGCCGTTGTCGTTTACTACTTCAACAGAACCACTATCAGATAGTCTAACATTTGATCTTAGTAGTTGTTTAACTTCTGCTGGTTTAACAGCTTTCAGTCCACTAGCTACATTAACCAAAGTTTCATCTATTCTGATTCTTTGTAATTCAGATTCCAACGATTGAATTTTTGAATCCTTTTTTGATACAGTCTCTTTTAAAACTTTATCAAACTCGCCTCGTTGTGTAGCGATTTCTATTTCCTTTTGTTTCTTTTCATCAAGAAGTTTTTTAGCTTCTTCAATATCAAGTCCGTCTAGTTTACTAGAAACACTTTTTTTGTATCTCTCTAAACGTCTTTGAACAATGTTCTCTAGTTGTTCTTCACTAAATACTTTTTGTTCTGCTATTGTAACATTAGGGTTGCCAACATTTTCCTGAGATGTTGTTTTCTCAACCGACACTTGTTCTTTTACTTTGTCGTTCATTGTTTGTTCTCCTTCTATATTATTATTAGTATCAATTATCAAGAGAATTGACAAAATGCAATAAATTTGTTCTTGGATTGTTCTATTCTATTGTGTATTCAAAAGTCCCATCATCATTAGTAGTTCCCCAATCTTCACTAACTGGTTGCCAATGATGTCTGCAATTATAACCACCTCTATCTAAGAATGGGTCGCTTCCTGATTTTCCTTGCCACTCACTTTGCCATAAAGTCCTAGCTTCTTCTTCAGTAAATATTTTGTTTGCGTGTTCAACGCAGAAATCCCTACTGTCTCTAATGATTGAACCATGATAAATAAAAGAAGTTAATCCTATTTGATCTGCTCTATACTTTGCAAACTGTCCATCAAATCCCATTAAAGCATCTTGAACTATTTGTCCTGAGTAAGCTGATAAGTTATCTCCAGTTACAGTAGAACCATAAGTTTGTTTAAGTTCATCTACTGCTGTTTTAAAATCTTCTGTATTTGTTTTACCAGCTATCTTTTGTTTCTGAATAAAGTCTACAAGTTGTTGTTGCTTAACTGTGTCTGCTTCTTGGTAGATTCCATTAATCTTATCTCTAATAGTTTGGACTACTTCTGCAAAAGGTTTTCCTACTAATGTACTTTGGAATACTTCTTGTGCTAATGTATTTGTAAATTCAGTTGCAAGATTTTGGAATTGAGTAAATGCAATCTTCTTTAATTGTTGAATGGTAACTAAATCGGCTTCTGTTATTTGTTTAAACTCAATAGGAATAGGAAGCTTACCATAAGTTGCAACAATAGTTCCTGCAATCTTATCATAATCATTTATTAATGTTTGTACTCTAGCTAAGTAAAGTTCTTCTATTGCTTGTTGTAATTTTGGTCTTATCTCAATAGCAAGTCTAGTATTAAATAATACTCCGTCTTGAATTGGAAGTTCTGATACTGATTGTATAACTCTAGTCTCTAAAGTTTTTAATGTATCGTTTAAAAGTTTTTGATGTTGTGCTTCTAAATTAGTTACTGCCCTTGCTCTTATGCTTTGAAGTTCTTGTAATAAATCTTGTGCCACATTAAATTGTAGGTAAAGTTATTTGTTCTTGCTTAAACTCTCCCAATACTTCTGTACCGCCATCAATCTCAGAATTAATTTGTTCTAATATAGTATCATCATCAATAACTGTTTTAGCAATTTGTTTATCAATCTCTTTAGCAAATGTAGCTGATTTAATATTAGATGCTTTTGCTTGTTGTAATAATTCTAAATCAGTCGCCCAATCTCTAATATCAAATGTACTTGGATATTCTATTTCACCATCAAACACAGTTTCTTGCCATAAAGCAAATAGTCTCCAAATTTGTTCTTCAGCTAATTCCATAAGTTTAGACTTCTCACTTAGTCTAGCATTTAATAATTCAAATTCTGTTCTTAAAGCAATACCAGATTGTACTCGTTCTGCTGTTGCTCTAATTGTTCCTACATGAGTAAGACGATTGATTGCTTCTACTTTATGATTAATTGATTTTAATACTCCATCTAAATTACTTCCGTTAGGTTGTAGTATGTAAGGTTTTAAATTTGCATCTAAGTTATCAGGAATTTCAATTATACTTCCTGCACCTGCACCAGCATCAGTATCTTTTGTTTTAACAAGTGATGGGTGATTAGATAATCTTATAATTTGTTCAATCTCAGATAGTTCATTGTAGATTCCTTTTTGTAAATCAACGACATCAGTTAAATCAGAAACTCCAATACCTCGCATTGGGCTTCTTTGATTATATAAAATAACTGCTGGTATTTTTCCTATTGGATTAGGAAGTGAAGAAACAAGTTTTGGTTCATCTCTATTTCTTGATGATAAAAATACACAATCAATTTTATCTATGTACCAAAGTTTATAGTAATCACCTTCTGCTGTTGATTCTTCTCTAACTTTTAAATAATCTAAATAATAATATCCAGCATCACTTCGTTCATAATGCCAATCTAAAATATTTTCTGGTGTATATAAATTTAAGTAGGGTCTAATACCTTGATCTAATTCTTCTGCTCTAGTCATTACGTTTGTGCTTGGCTTATCAACGATTAACCATACATGACCATAAACAGAAGCGAATCTTTGTGCTTCTCTAAGTAATGAATTAAATGATCTACCTTCTAAGTCAGCATCATCTATAAATTCTTCAACTGATTGATCTCCGTCTAAAGAACCTAATTGTCTTACTGGTGGAACTCTAAAAAGAAATGAAGAATAAATATCTATAATGTTGCGACAATGATTATCAAGAGGTGTGTTTTGTATTCGTTTATAATATTCGTTTTCAAATTCTAATTGGTATGCTTGTAGGAATTTACCTTGTGCGTATTCTTTACCACCTAAATAACTTCTTATAAAATATTCCCAAGTTAATACTAAGCCCTTGTAGTGTTGATGTTGTAATTCTAAGTCTGCTCTTGTGTAGCCCATTATGAAAATCTTTTTGGTTTTGATTTAGGTAGGTTAGATGTGATCGGAAATAAGTATTCTATTGCGTATCCTAGTGCGTCAGTCATGTGATCGTATCCGTTACCTTTTTCTGGTTGCGTTGTGTTTTCCTTATAAACTTGTTTCTGCAACGAATTTATAAGTGTTTTACAAGAAGGATTAATAATAATACTTCTTTTTCCATCAAATGACTTTAATTTACTATTAACAGAGTTGATTCTATCTCTTACTAAAGCATGAGTGGGTTTACACTTAACATTTAATCCAGCATTTTGCAATATAGTTAAATCAGTTCTTCCACCAGCAGAAGTTCGTCTTTGTCTTGAAGCTGGGTCAGGGTAAACAATCATCTTTTGTTTTGAATATCTAGTAAATAATTCATCAATAAATTCATCAGTATTAGAACTGTAAATAACTATCTCATCAAATACATAAACAATATTATTCTTTACATGAAATAAACAAGCTGACATTGGCGAAATATTAAAGTCCATACCCAAGTGTATAACTGCATCTTTGTCGTACTTAGATTCTTTAACATTTTCTTGTCTATCAAAGTTGTAGTAACAAACACCAGAATACGTTTCAAAACTAGCAAGATATTCTTGTCTAAATGTACGTTCATCTAAATCATTCATGGCTTGTCTAATTTCTTCTTGATCTACTTGACCACCATCTAATGTTGTAAACTTAAATGATTTCCACTCAGGGTCAGAACCTAATCCCTTTTGATATATGTCATAAGACCAGTTACCATAACCTCTAGGTGTTCCTATAAATAATACATTACCAGTTACGTGCTTATCAGATATTGTTGGTCTCAATACTTCACTCCAAGCTTCCTGAGGAATATCTGCATATTCATCAAGCAATAAAAAATCTAATCCTACTCCTCTTAAATTATCAGGAGACTTATCTGCACCTTTTAAACTTATCTGTGAACCATTCCTAAGAACTAAAGACAGTTCTGTTTCATGTGCATATTTAATCCACTTCTTTTCTGTTACTAATTTCTTTAATTGCTTCCACATAATCTCCTTACTCATTCTGTAAGTGGGTGCTACATAGAATATCTTTGAGTTAGGTTTGCGACTTGCGAACCTTAATAGTTCATACATGGCTAAGTGGGTCTTGCCGAATCTTCTACCAGTAATTAAAACTCTAAATCTATTTGGACAAGTATAGACATCTAATTGTGGTTTACTAAATGCCATTAATAGTTCCTCTTTGAATTAGTTTAGTAATAACTTCTTCTTCAAATTTAACATCATGGTTATAACCTTTATTAGTTCCAATGTGTTGTACTTCTTCCATTGTATATCTGTTCTTAGTTTTAAAGAAATCAAATCCAGTAATAGTTAGTTTGCATTGACAGCAATTAAGCAACCAATAGATTGAAACAAAACCAGTAGTTGGGTTTAGGTAGTTATATAGTTTAGTCATCAAGTTATATTCTTGTGTATTCCAAAACCAAGTATTCTTTTTAAGTTCTTCTGGCATACGATTAACTCTAGTGCCATCATTGTTAAAGTTTAATCTTACTATTCTTTGTATGCGTGGAATTACTTTAAGCATCTTATGTCCTTCAGTAACAAGGTTGTTAATCCAAACATCACAAGGTTCATCTTGTACTCCAAGATTCATTCTAACTATTGAGTTGTATTTAGTATAATCAATACCCCCCAGCTTTTCTCCGTTGCCAATTAGCAATACGTTTTTCCCTTTAAAGTATGAGATTGCATCAAACATTTTTAATTACTGCTGTGTTAGGAGTTAAGTGTTTAAACATTTCAATCGTATAAGGTTTATGAAGTAAAGCAAAAGAACTAACTTTATCAGCATCATGCACGACTACTGTATCTGTATGTTTTAATATATGGTTAAGATGTTTGATTCTATACTTGACTAATTGTTCGTGATCTAAAAAGCACATTCCAAATCTTTGAGTTAATGGTATCTCTTTTTCAAAATCTATATGTATTTGTTGATAGTGGTCGCCAATTAAATAATCAAATCTTCTAGCCCAATTAATCTCCTGAACAAATCCTATAAGTTTAATTCCTTTTGATTTGGCTATCTCAACTAATATTGGTGTAGAGTAATATCCACAACCAGTCTCCATTATATCTAAGTTTGATTTAAGTGCTTCTCTTGTGAGTATCTGTTGGTGTGTTGCGTAGTCATCAATGATTTGTTTTTCTTCCACCATATATCTATCAATATTTGTTATTGTGTCATTATCAGTTGTCAAAAAAGAATCAACTTTAGATAGTTTATGTTCTTTAAATGTATTCCAAATGCTAGTTCCTACAATTACTGCTTGTTGGAAGCCATCATAAATTAAACAGTCTATATGTGTGTAACCTTTATCAATAGCTGTCTTTAATCTTTTGTTGCCGAATATGCAGATCAAATAATCACTAGCCCAAACTATTATAGGGTTAAATAGATTATCAATCTCAGGTAATGTTTTTAATCTGCGTTTAGCTAGATTGTCATTAAGGTATAAGTTATCTCGTTCTGATCTTACTTTAAGACTAAGCCAATTATGTTTGTTAAATTGATTTGAATACTTAATGAACTTAATTGGTACTGAGATTATGTTTGGATTTCTGTTCTGACTTACGAATCTTCTCTCTAATAATTTCTTTTCCATCATCTCCAGTCCAATGTATTGTTTTAGCTATATCATTATTCTTACCTAATCTTAACCCATGATAATTGTCTGGTATTCTATTGATCTTAAACTCGTGTGCTACTTTGTTAAATGCTTCTTGATCTGATCTCTCTTGTCTCATCTCGCATCTATCAAACCATTTCTTTAAAACTTGTTTATCTTTGATACCAACTATTCCAGTTTGCCATCTATCAGTTCTAACAGCATGGTCTTTTGACATTAGGTAGTCATCTGTAAGCATATCAAATAAATCAGATATATCTTCTTTGATTTCTATGTCGCAATCTAACCAAATAATTTTATCTGCTGGTACTTTTTCTATTGCCTTAGGTTTATAGAACCAAGTCCTGCCATCTGAAGCAACTAAGAATGAATTAGGATATTGTTTTAACATTCCAAAGTTAGCTATGTATAATGGAATCTTAATATGCTTATGATAACCTTCTAAGAACCAATCAAGTATATCTATGTAATCTTTGTCGCAACCAGTTACAAAAGCTTTCATAACTGAATCCTAACAGTATTCGTATAAACATCAAACCAATCTGATGAGTAATCACAAGTCTCGTACTTATCAAAATAACAACCACCTTCTGTAAAGTGTATGTTCTTAGCTTTAGGATTGTGTGGGTATTCGCCAACTAACCAATTCCATTCTAAAGGTAAGCCACCAACCTTATCAGTCCATTTGAATTGATGAAGTTCTAATCCTGATGCTTCATTAACGTATTCTTTTGTAAGTTGTTTGCACTTAGCTGTATTCATTAGCATTAAACTAGACCAGTTCTTTTTCTCATAAACAGTTTGTATTTGATTGCCGAACTTAGATAAGTGCTTAGGTGTGTAATCATGCTGACAAACCATAACAGCATAATCATCATTTCTTAAATCCCATAGTTCTTTGATGTCAGCTTTGAATAACATATCGCAGTCTAAGAATAATGCCCAACCATTATAGTTCATAAGGTAAGGAACTATAAATCTACTAAATGAAAACTCAGTAGATGATAAACTATTTCTTGGTCTATTAAATGAATCTTTAATGTTAGGTAAGTAAATCGGAGTAAATGATACCGGTACTGAACTATGCCTTAATATGCTTTCGGTTAAAATATGATAAGCAATCTTTTCTTTACTATCATAACCAATAAACACATTAAGCATTTAGTTTACTGACTTAAATGAGTTCTCCAAATCTTCTTCTAACTTTTTAATTATTAGGTTTAGTCTTTGTATTTCTTCATGGTCAAAATCAGATTGTTTCATCAGGTCATAAATTCTAACTTCAAGATCATGGCTTCCTCGCATCTTTTTATCTAGCATCTTTGGTTTTTTTCTCTCACACATACATTCTTTCACTTCTTTTTATTCTGGTAAATTCTTAAATATCTTCTGCCTAAAGCTATTGCTTCTTGTTTACTTCGCCCTCTATATCCCCATGCTTCTAAACTTAGTTTAAGTCTTGTTTTACGACCAACAGAATCAAACAACCTACCTTTGTTGCTTCCCATTCTAACTAAGAATGAACCTTTGCGTCTGTATTCAGTTAAGGTATCTGGTCTTGTTTTTACTGGTGGTCTTAGATTGCTTCCAGTAGCCCTATTGTATCTTGCTCTACCAGATGAAGATAGCCCACCTTTTTTATTCTTATCTGAACTTCTTAAACTAAACTTTTTCATTCCTTAACCTTTTTAGTATTAATTATTATTGGTGTCTTTGGTCGTTTAATAGTCATGCTGTGTCTTTTCATAAGACTGACGATCACGCAGTTATGACAGCTTCTTAATTCTAATTCTAATTTAGTACCCATGTTCTTGCCACAGAATATACACTTGGTGCTATTAATCATACTAATAAATATTGTGTTTGAATTTTGGTATTGGTTTGATAATTAATATTATTAAATTTTGGATAATCCATAATTGGGTATTTAATATTTTTTAATATTTGTTTTTTGTCTTTTTTGTTTGCTACTATATAAATATACCTATGTTTTCTTGGTCTATCTGTTACATAAAATTTATCTGGTTTTGATTTTCGTTCTTCTAAAGTATGCTGTTCGCATATAGTTTTACTGTGTTTGTTACTGTTTATCATTCTCCATTCCGTTCTTTTGTCTGATAAACCCGTATAAATAAAATTAGTTGCTTGATAGATATACCCAGTATGATTTTGGCTTGTGTCTGCGTAAGAAACTATTATTGATGGCTTTTGTAGCAACTTGAATGAATTTCCAACCAAATAAGATGCTTCATTTTTATTGTTATTAAGCAAGACAAGTCTATTTAATTCCAAAACAATTTTAGTATATTCTTCTCCTGCTATTCCCTTACATAAAGATTGTGATGGTGGAGAACCATAGGTTACTATTCCAACCAATTCATTTCTTTTAAATAATCCAAAAGCATAAGTAATGCTTGGTAATCTTTTTGCGTAATGAACATCTAATATAAATGGCTTTGTATCCTCATAAGATATTGTT
>ENA-OSIY01002031-OSIY01002031.1-marine-metagenome-genome-assembly--contig:-NODE-2031-length-10669-cov-10.022187_pt1 | contig 10669 bp, 14 predicted proteins | sample MGYA00237884_ERZ534233 | MGnify/ENA primary metagenome ERZ534233 (study PRJEB26412, sample SAMN06343840) | marine metagenome | isolation source: estuarine water | place: USA: Columbia River Estuary... | reverse complement strand
TTGCAGGAGCTTTCTCTGCATTGATTACATAGCCCACTTCAATGAACTTTACATTGTTTACTTCATCGAAATGCTGATTGCCTGTGGCATATCCAAGAAATTCACCGGGTTGTGCCGTGCGAACAATGTTCTTATCTGAAAACACTTCGTAGAATGCGCCATGATTGGATGCATCTGGAGATGTTCGAATGGTAACCGATTTTTTTGCAACAACTAATTGCGATTTCTTGGCGAATGTTACCGGTGGAGCAGAACCTTTCTTTTCTAAAACAATGATGAGATTTATGCGAGAGTTTGATGCAAGTAAATTTCCCAAACTTAAAAAAATTCACCTCCATACAAATGGAACTTTGTGGAATGAAAATGCATGGAAGGCAATAACTCCAGTTCATAAGTATATTAGCACTTGTGAAATATCTATGGATGCTGGTACAAGGGAAGTTTATAATATCGTAAGATTGGGTGGTGATTGGGATAAGTTAATGAACAATATTGATTTTGTGTTAACAATACCAACAATAAAAATAAAAAAAACAATTTTTTGCAATTATTACATTATTGCTATTTTTATATAAAATAGAAATTATATATATATAATCATTTAAACTCTTTAAACGAGTTAAAAAAAAGATCATATCTATTATATATATAATGTCCGAAGACTTAGATTTTTTCAGTACTGATTTTAATAATTGGAATCATTTCTTTGATTTACCAAATTATGGAACACCATTTACTTCAGTTTCTATTGTTGGAAATAGTGTTAGATTATATGGTGGATTAAATATAAATTTAAGAGATTCAGAATATATTTTCTTAAGTTCTGTTTTACTCAATTTTAAGTTAAACTTACATATTGGACATTTTTCTTTTGTAGAATCTGACCAGTGTATTCTACCCAAATCTAAATCAGGTTTAATATGCTCTTCCAAAATATCATCACACAATTTATCTTTGCACAATTGACAAGATTTTCTGTAGTTAATTTGATTTGTATGGCTTCCGTGTACAGGCTCAAACCATTTTTGATTATCAGATGGTTGATATCTTGATTTTACATTTGCTGCAATAATGCTTACAAAAGAAATCAAATAGATGATAAAAAATATTATCAAACATCCACAGCCAATACCGCCACAACCTACAACTCCACCTGAAACATCATTTGATTGATTTACATTGACAGTATTGTGATTGCCGTTTATGTGAATGTGGGTGTGGTTTTCCATACCTCTTTATATCATATTTTAAAAGAGTATGCAAAAGATAATCCCCTTCTTTGCCGAGAAGGGGATTGGTTCACTTGACAGAAAGAATAAGGTCCAAGTGAATGGGTCGGGTGGGATTCGAACCCACGACCAATGCCTTAAAAGGGCACTGCTCTTCCACTGAGCTACCAACCCAAACCAAAAGGAAAGAGGTAATGTGTTGTCTAGGATGGAGACTAGTTATCCAGAGCCTAATTCCCACTTCACATTAAAAATTTCTTTCACGACAAGACGCAGATTACTCTTTTGTCTAACCTCTTCCCAAATCCTCCAGACGAGACTCGAACTCGTACATCTTGCGATAACAGATTTTAAGTCTGTCGTGTCTACCATTCCACCACCGGAGGATACGCTATCATTATACCATTCTCTTCTAAGCATACAAGAACTATTTATGTTATTGACAAAAAAATAGGGATGATATCTATCATCCCTAAAAGAATATCTCAAAAATTTTTATCTAATCCATATTTCAAATGTTCTTCCAGCTCCAGATGATAGGCCTGAAACTGATACACTATCAATAGATGAATATAATGTTCCACTACCTGGATCAGTAACTATATTAGAATAAGATGCACCTGTTCCTGAATAAGGACCAAAATACAATGATACTGAATCAGATCCGCCATCAGATGTTCTAGTTAAACTTAACGTTATAGTTCCACCAGTTCCAGTAGAAAAATATTTTCTAAGCTCCAGTAAAGAACCAGCAAAACCAAATGTTCCAGCTGTTGATGCTAAAACTCCTGATGAATTATAGTTATATAATTTATAAATAAGTTCAGAGCTGTAAACTCTTCTATAAAGATCTCTGAAACTTGAAAATCCTGTAGCAGAAGAAGTAGGAGATGTAACAGTATAATCTATTGTTTTGTCTGTTGTTTTACTGTCAAAATAGTTTCTAAATGATGATCCCACTACACCCTGAAAATATGTGTCAGTGGATCTTAAAGTTGGTTCGTAAAACAATCTCAATGTAGCTGGTAGATTGTCTTCAGTAGATCTTAAATCTTGTGTTAAAACAAGAGTAGCATCATAGTTAGCATTGGTATTTCCTGGTAGGCTAATAGTGTCAGATACTAAAGTACGCGATAGTTGAGTATATGATGCTGCAGTACCAGATTGTGATGCAATAAGTTGATCTTGAAATAGTTTATCAGCTAACCCAAGATTGATTGCATAACTAGTAAAAACGCCTGCTTGATAAACGAAAGCCATTAGATTCTCCTTATATTAGGATGTTCTAATTTAGAGCACGTTAGTCCTGTTTAAATGGATTTTCTGTTTCAGAGAAAGGGAATAATCCATACATAGTTTCAACATATTCACCATAAGTAAAACATATATACATATCTTTTACTTTTAATATGTCTGAGTGTAATAAGTGTTTTCTTATTGGATTGTCTACTAATTCTAAAGTGATAGACGAATACTTTTCACTCTTATAATCTGGCAGCTTGATTATAAACATACAATCCCAAAGACTATCAGGAATCTCTAAGTATTGATTCTCATCACAGTGAAAATTGATTGTGCCATTAAGCGTGTATCCAGAATCCACTTTGCAATACCATTCCCAAGTTTCCATATTAGTATTATATCATAAAATTAAAATATGACAGATATTATTAGGGATGGTACCTACCATCCCTAATAGAAGAGTAGCAAAAAAATATCCCCAGATTTCTCCGGGGATACTCTTGACAGTAGCTGAATACTATGATGTGTATTCAAGATAAATCTTGTGTGCATCTTCATCAGATGTGAAATTCAACAGGACATTGAATTCAGGGTTGATGAGATGATGATGACTAACACTGCTATAGAAATTACGCATAGCATTGGCTACAGCAGGTCTACGATTAGAATACAAGAAATTGAGCATCTTGATATATTCAAATCGCTTTACTTTCCAATCATCTTCTTGCATCTTGTTGTCAAGAGGCAGGGTCAACTGTTCTGGTTCAGAGTCAGGGTCTGCCATGCATACACCTGCATCAAAATCTCCGCAATTGCAACAGTCATTACAGCAATTGCAATCATCGCAATCGATTGAACAATAGTCGCATTCAGAGCAATTACAGCACCCATCATCATCGTCCTCATCGTTCCAAACATCTACATCATCATCTTGGTCAGTTTGGAAGCGTGATGCATACACAGGGTCGTTGAGGTCAATCTCATACTCGCCCACTACCTTATATTTGCAAGTACGCAATTTCTGGAATTGGCAATCTGTTGGAATTGAAACAACATCGGCAGGATTGATTTCAACAAGCATCAAATGCCCATCTCTATCCATAAAGTTCTTAGCATAATCCACACTACCTGCGTGGAAACCGTATGAACATCCATTCTCTTTGTTATCATCCACTTTGTTACGTGGCATTTCAAGTACACTATCAATAGTGTTCAGGAACTTACCACTATACTTATCAGTGTAATCTGCACGAACAGCCTTGTAAGCAAGGAAATTGCCATTGTCAGTCACTGGCAAAGCACGATGCTCAAGGAAGGTATACAATTCATCTACAGCACGTTTAGATGGATTCATATTTAATTTCAAGATAAACTTGAACAAGTGAACGCAATCCAAACCGTGTTCAATGAATGAGATAACACGCTTGGCAATGGTAGAATGAATAGGGTCACCAAAGACATAAAGGTTGCCATCTTTGACCTCGATTCCTTCATAAGAGGCGTAGAGGCTCTTCAAGCGAATCTCAGGATTTACAATATAGATGAAAGATTCCCAGTCCTTGGCATTGTAAGCCTCAAGTGCTTTTGAGAAACTCGAATTTCCAGCATTGATGGAATACTCTTTCCCATCAAGTAGTAAAAAAATGTGTCCAGAGTTCAAGTCTGGATTCACAATCTGTGCATTTAATTCCATAACACCAATCTCCTATTTCCGATATACTGATAATATCATATTCTGAACTCGAAATGCAAACTCTAAGCAAAAATAAATATATTTGTTAGTTTCTTTTAGGGATGGTACCTACCATCCCTACGTGTATGTATCAAAAAAAATGGAGGCTCGAAAGCCTCCATTTTTGAGCTATTAGATAATTTGAGGAAACCTACTAGCCCAAACCTTCACTGTGCAGATAGTCTTGACTCTTAAGGTATCCATTGACATTCTGCCAATACTTGTTGATACCTTCTGATGCAAAGGCTGTATTCCTATCATAATCGAACAAGCATCTAAGTATCGGGTACTTGTTAAGTGTCTTCTCAATCAAGTCATCCAATTCCATACTTGTATTAAGGTCAAACTTGAAACCGTAATCTAACATATTCGTAAGATTTATACCCAAGTTTGAGATGTTATAAGAGTTGCTATAGTGCTGATTGATGATTTCTTTGATACGTGTCAAATCTTGGTCACAATCAATCATTCCGTAATGGAATGCATTTCGCCATTCTTCCTTAACCTTGTAAGTAATCCTAGCGGAGTTCATTCGTTCAATTTCATTATCTGAGAAATTGTAGATGGCTTGTTGAACATAGTCACCAAGTTCCACCCATCCATCGCCCAGACTATCAATGTCGCAATACTTGACACCATAAACTTTGGGGATGACAACACCGACTTTTCTGGCATTATCAATTAGCATTTGCAAGTCTGATACTGAATCAAAGTGGCGATGTTGGCTGAATTTACGCACTGGCTGGAAGCGTTTGATTTCAATGTAAACACCTTCAGTATCTTGCAATGAAAGGGATGTCGCTTGCCAAGATGCATGAACCTGACCGCGATTCTCAAGGAATTCATACACCTCACTTACAGCATACTTACCAGCAGATTTCCTGCTCGTGTTAAGGTTGTAATTCAATGTTGAAACATCTACAAACTTAATACCCGCAAAGTCTTTGTGATTCACAATGTCCATTGCATCAGTGTGATTGTCAAATTCCAACAAGTAAGACTGTTGCGTAATCAAGCCAGAATCCAAAATCCTTCTACGAACAGTATTGTCCTTTACATTCTTATAGAAATAAAAGATGGTTTGGTCTTCACAAGGCGTAAAGTAATTGGTTACTTTGATATTATTTCTATTACCATCATAGACGTTGCTAATCCCCTTGATGGTAGGAAATTTCTCCCTTGTGAAATAATTCGTGTGCTTCATGTAGTTGTACTCTTCACCACGATAGTTGATGGAGAATTTAAAGTACCTCATTAAGGTACTGCAATCTCGAAGAGCCAAAGCAAACTGATACATAGAATCTATTAATACGCACTTGGATTGAACTTGAGACCTAATCTCTTCCTTGATTTCAAACAAGGTGCTTTTGATGTATTCAATCGTTTGACTGTTCATTTCCAACGATTCACGGGAAGCAGATGGAACTACACTGCCAATTGGTGCAAATATCTTAACCTTAGCATAGACGTAAGCATTAAGGTCGTTCTTTTCTTCCCAAGTCAATCGCAAGTCTGATATGTCAAAATCGTAATTCACATTACCCATTCTGACAGTGTTGGATTTACGTGAATCATTGATAACAGCATATTTGTCATTGCGAATAATGTAGGATGTTTGGTCTTGCTTGCTTAAGTTATTGACCACATTATCATCATTCAAGACGATTGGTTGTGGGTTGAATTCATACAAGAATTGAGAAGCAACCTCACGGAAAGAATACAAATCCTCAGACTTGATTACAATATCAATTGCCAAGCCCGTTTCATCTGTGGCTTCCCTTGAGAGCAAGGATATCTTACCCTTGTTGGATTCATCAATGTAAGCAAGGTAAACAGACTTAACACCATCGTGATGAGATACAATCTTGAAATCATTCACATAACAGAATGCTGATTTGCTACCTAATCCTAGCATTCCGACTTGGTCATTGGTTCCACGCTTGGTTGATTCACCGTATGAGTTAAAGACGGTAAACACCTCATTCTCAGAAAGACCCTTGCCAAAATCACGAATGGTTAAAGATTTCTTGAAATGTGTTGGGAACGATACCTCAATAGGACGCTCAGGAATTCCAGCATCAACGTGTGCATCAAAAGCATTTGTGCAGTATTCACGAATGATTGCTAATGGCTTGTTGCTGTAGAGTTGGTTGCGTAAGATACCAAAGATATGACCAACATTGGATTCTTTGATGGTGAAATAGGCTTCAGACTGGATGCCTGAAGACTGAATCTGAACACTGCTTTCTGCGATTTTCATAATAGGTTTCCTCAATTGAATATTACCATCTGTGCATAGACCTCGCAACAATTAAATAACTTTGACAATTTTAATTAGGGATGGTCAGTACCATCCCTACAAGGAAAGTTCAAATAAATATTTAGCTGATCAATGGTGCATTTAAGCAATAATAAGGACGTTATAAGAGCATTTAGTGCAATTATAACGTCCTTATTGGAAGGTTTGTGGGCTATGCGCCCACAAACTGGTATTGTCTAGAGGTTTTTTCTTCCAATTGGTTTGCTCTAGCGTCAATAAGACCCCATCGCTTTGATATCTCCTGTAAAGATGAATCAATGGATGGTGCAAGTATCTTACTTGCTAAGGTTTCCATCTCTTCACGGCTTGCGCCGGTGTAATCTTGGGCAGAGCGTGTCAAACCATTGATGATACCAAAGGCAGACTTTTCGTGAACATCGCCATGACGTTCGTGCAAGGAATCCAAGTAGCCCTTGTGCCAGAGTTTACCCTGTTCAATGGTCATCTTTTCATCCCTAGCCAACTGGGCAATTACAGCGACAGGGTTGGTGACCTTAACTTGCTTTGCATATCCAAGCAAGGTCAACATATCATTGCCTTGTGTTAATGCAACCTTGATTGCTTGGGTAACTTGCAATTGAAGGTCTCCAAGGTCAATCTTACCCATGTGCTTTTGGTTGACGCTTATTTCTGAATTCATACGTCCCCATATCATACCATTCAGACAAATTGCTCTAAAGAGGAATGGTGAGATTTTGAAAGTGGAATTTCGTATCTCACTATTCTTGAAAGCAATGCCGACCCCATAATCGGAGTCTGGCTCACTCTTCATGTAGTCTGGAAGGAGGATGTTACCATAGATGTCATCACCATCATTGAAGAGGTGAGAAGCAAGGGCATCGTTCAAAGATGGAAGGGCATTGGCTACCATTTCCATTGCTTCTGAATTATCAATCACACCGTATCGTTCCGATACGATTGCACGGACTACATTATTGCCCTCACCATCGTGGCGGATGCGGACATTAAAGGTGCGCTTTTCCTTGCCCTTGTTATTCCACTGGGTTTCACGTCTATCCAACTCTGTATTCATGTACTTGACCAAATCGTCATTGTATTCACGTTCCTTAAGGAAGGAGATGATAGACGATGGCATATCTGCAAAAACCCGCAAGGAATTCATGCCTGAATCAGTGAGAGGTGTACCATCAACCAAGGTATCAACATCCTTAAGGCGGATTTCAGATTCTGGCTTGACTACATCAACTTTGTTGGTAGATTGAGACTTGACGGTTTCGATGAAATCTGAAAACGGGGTACACTTGTCTTGCCAAACTTTGGCAACGTGGCGATGGGATGATGTTGATTGCAAACCGATAGCATTGAACCAATTGCCATTTGCATCTTGCGTTGCTGTAGCACCTTCACGGGGTTGAAGGGACTGGGCATTGGTGAAAACAGAGGTGTTTGGTGCGACCTTGACTGGTGCATCGTCCAGTTCAAGAAACGACTTAGGCATATTCGACATAACGGGTTGGCTTCCTTATCAAACAATGTGATACTGAATATTACCATCTGTGCATAGGGATTGCAATACAAATTAAAAGAGAGTTTAAGAGCTAACCACTTACCACACATACCCAGGACTGTCAAGAGAATAAAAAAATTTGCTATTTTTTTTTAGGGATGGTATTTACCATCCCTAATTGTCTAACTCAAATTAAAAATAGCTTGGAAAATCCTTTTGATCAAATACAAGATTTTGATATCTGTCTACGGTAGAATTTTCTGACACAGGATAAATTTTGTGAGTTTTGCTAAGAATCCAAAACTCACCCCTATTGAAAAGTTTATAATTTTTTTCTGTAATCTCTGGTAGTGTTTTTATATAACTTGTATTAGCCCACCAGAAGTTACCAGAGAAATGTTTTGGATTAGATGATTCATATAATCCTCCAGCTACATCATTGTTAGCTAGAGCATCAACACATTCTTTCCAGTTATGAATGTTATATAAATCTAAATACTCTACCCAAGCATCTACATTCTTTTTAACAAGTGGATGAGAATGTGTAACACCTTTAGTATGCAAATAAAGGATACGACGATTTGTAAGGCTGTCATTTGATTTATGTAATATAAAGTTGAGTGTATCTGATTCGTCATTGAATACAGGATTGGGAAGATTTATTATTTTGATCTTATTTGATAGTGTAGAGAATTCCTGGAGAAACTCTTTATGTCTATCTTGAGCATTAGAAACGATTACATAGAAGTTGTCTATGTTTTTTAAGAGTTCACTGTTATTGATTTTCTTATATTTATTATAGAGAATGCTAGCATAAGAGCCAAAACAATAACAGTGAAGATAGATGTCCATAGTATATTTTTACATTATTCCATAGAAATGATTAGTGGAGTTCTAGTTCCAAGATATCCACCAGCAACGTTATAGTCCACCCATTCTATTGCGTCAGTTTCAGCATCATCTTCTGACATTGGGTTTTCTGTGTCTGATAAATATTCTTCCTTGAAATGGTTTACAAGTCTTTCATAAGAATAGATAACAACATCAACTAATGTGTCTTCTCTAAATAGTTTAGCAATACCAACAATGGCAGAGTCACAACCATCATAAGTAATAGCACCTTCACAATGCTCTTCAATATACTCTCTAAGCAATTCGTATTCAGTCTTCATAGTATCTCTCACTTTCACATTGGAAGAATAGGCTTGGTTTGATTCCTAGTCTCTCTAATGCTTGTTCCTTAAGTTTCTGTCCATTCCTTGAGAATGTTACTTCTATTGTTATATCGTCTTCATCAGGAGCAGAAAGAACATTCTCATTAACTTTATACTTTTCAGGTAAGGTGACGATATGATTAATTTTGAATTCATAGTCACTTGTAAATCCAGCGAACTGTTTATCTCGACAGTGAGCATCATTGAATTTTGGTAAGCAATCAAAGAAATCTTGTTTGCGTCTTTCACTCTCTTTTAAAATAACTTCATAGCCTTCAAGCTTAAGTCTTTTAGTAAGGAGAGTTGCATCCCCATCTTCTTCTACAAATACTGTTCTTCGCAGTGTTTTAGAATATTCTGAGATGAGTTTAGATATTTTTAACTTACGCAATAGGGATAACGAGACTTCAATGTATCCATGTCGTTCTGTTATATGGTAAGTAAGGGATATTGTTTTGGCTTCCATAGGGTTAGTATATCATCTTTGGTATAGGATGGCAAAAAAGAAATCCCAAGTGTTTAGCTTGGGATTTTTGTTAGTCAAGGTTATCAGTCCAGACAAAGGTGTGAAAAATCTTGATTTTAAATTTTTCATCCTTCTTGTATGTTTTCTTGTCTCTAAGATAAACTACATACCATCCAGAAGTTGCAGCAGAGAAGTATGTAGACTTATCATATTTGCGACTCTCTAATACTGATTTATAAAGAGATTCAATAGTTTCAACTTCTTTTAGGAATGTATAGCCTGGGTTGATTCCAGTGTATTCTCTGATAGCTTTTACTCTATCTTGTTGTTCACAAAGATATTGGATTTCTTTATCCAATATCTTTACTTCTTTAGGTGTCATTTTGGCTCTACTTTCTGAAAGATAATGTACTTACCTGAAACAGTATATTCTACACCAATTTTAGTAAGATATGCCAGAAAATCAATGAATGATTTTGCTTTGTAATTAAGACAAAATATTTCATCTAGATCACTGCAAATAGAATACAGCTCAGTGTTACCTTGAACATTATTTGATATAAATGTTCTTAAAGAAATAATATTTTCAATTGACTTGAAAGAAGTTAAAAGAAAAATACTAATTAGAGCTATCATAATATGCCTAGTGATTTTAGTTCTTTAAGGGAGCTTGCATACTTTTCTGCTGCTCTTCTTGAATTTAAAACTTGTAATATATATCTGTCACAAGTTCCAACAGTCTTAGCTTCCTTCAAGATGTTATTATCTTGGTCAGTAACGATAAAATGATTGTTAGTCCTATATAAGAACAATCCATCAGCCATACAAATCAGTTTCATTCTTGGTCCTCGAAATAATCACTCTCTATTAGGGAGCTCGATTTTAGTTCTTCTACTATAGATGGGTCTTGATATAACCCTCGCATAAAAGCTCGAATAATTAAATCTTTTGTTTCATCATCATACTCGCTCGAAAGTTCATCTCTCAAACGGTCACTC
>ENA-OSIY01002030-OSIY01002030.1-marine-metagenome-genome-assembly--contig:-NODE-2030-length-10674-cov-15.676984_pt1 | contig 10674 bp, 10 predicted proteins | sample MGYA00237884_ERZ534233 | MGnify/ENA primary metagenome ERZ534233 (study PRJEB26412, sample SAMN06343840) | marine metagenome | isolation source: estuarine water | place: USA: Columbia River Estuary... | reverse complement strand
CTTCTTGGATCTTTGCCATTTTATTCTCCGTTATACTATTTAGCCAAAAAGAAAGGTGTAACCGAAATTACACCTTTTGGGATTTGAGCAAAATATTCTTATAAACTGCTAATAAGCACAGCTTCTTCTATGTATTCAATTTCGTTGTGAAAACGCATTTGACACATCATTAAATCTTCTGGGTCATTTAAGTAAATTGCCGCTGTATAGCCTTTATAACCAGGTATACTGTTAAAGTATTGCCGTAGAGTTTTGTTAACTGACCAACGAGTAAAATTGGTATTTTCTAATCCAGCCAACCAATGTTTAACCTCGGAATACTTATCTGCTCTATGTTTCCAGTCTTGAGTAAAGTAAACTTTGTATTTGAACTCGTTTTCAAATAACCGTTTTCTAACTCTGATCCGTCGATTTTGATCTACAACTTCTTTATGATTTTCGCTGACAGGACTGTGGTATTCAGAAATTCGATGTCCTAAATTTTGAAATATTAATTCAATAAATTTAATGTCATTGGTAAACACGCTGACTAATCTACTTTCACTGCGAATTTTACAATCAGCATCTTGAATGGGTAGATCTGCGATTTCTTTAATCAACTCTTGACGAAGGGAATACATTGCAGAAAATCCCCAAGGATGGCTAATCCTAGGAACTCCAGGCTTTAATTTATTTTCATCAATTTTAAGTACTATCTTATAGAAGTACTTTTTATAGTACTTCCTTTCGATAGAATACTGCTTAACAAACTTAGGTATTGATAAGTTCATAATCAGTGCCATTGTGTGATACAGTTAACGCACAATTATTTAAATTCTCAAAAACAATACGTTTACTCAATGGCTTCTTAATCTTATCAGCAATTAATCGTTTCATAGGACGAGCACCCATTTTTTCATCGAAGCCTTCTGCAACTAATTTGGCCAGTGCTTGACTATTAACATCGAGTGTAATATTTTTAGCAGATAACAAATCGTTGAGTTCGTTGATAAATTTAACAGCAATCGGAGTAATCTCTACAGATGTAAGTCTATTGAACTCGATGATAGCATCTAAACGATTGCGGAATTCTGGAGTAAAATGTTTATTAACTGCTTCTAAACTTGCTGTACCGTTGATGCTGTTATTAAAACCAATCTTATTACGTTCACCATCTCTGGCTCCCAAGTTACTGGTCATAATAAGAATGATATTTCGACAGCTGACAACTTTGCCATTACTGCTGGTAAGCATACCATTGTCCATAACGCCCAGTAAAATATTAAGAACATCTGGGTGAGCTTTTTCAACTTCGTCTAATAATAGAATACTACTTGGATGTTCTTCTAAATCGTTGATAAGTTTACCAGCGCCAGCGCCACCTTCTCCGTAGCCTACATAGCCCGGAGGAGCACCAATCAAACTAGCAACTTTATGACTTTCCATATACTCGCTCATATCGTAGCGTAGCAAGTGCATACCTAAACATTCTGCAAGTTGATTAGCAAGTTCAGTTTTACCTACACCAGTTGGGCCAACAAACAAATAACTGCCCATTGGTTTAGTTAAATCTTTCAATCCAGCTTTGGCAATATAAACATTGTCTAACAACTTTTCTATTGCTTGATCTTGACCAAACACAAACCGTTTAATCTGTGATTCATAATCTAAGTTCAGCGGCTCAATTTGAGTATTGAGTTGTTCCATTGGAACCTTGGCCTGAGCACTAATTTCTTCTTTGACGTGAAACAATGTTACCAATGTTTCTCTGCCATCGACTTTAATTTTAGCCATAGCACTATCAAGAATATCAATAGCCTTGTCAGGTAGATATTTGTCGTGCATATATTCAACAGTCAAATCAACAACTGCATCAATGGCATCGCTTTCAACATCAATGCCGTGATACTTTTCGTATTCTGGCATAATGCAATGAAGCATATTCTTACAATCTACAGGCGACATTTCTTCAACATCTAGTTTAGTGAAACGACGAGCAAGAGCACGTTCTGGTTCAATTGTTTCTCTATATTCTTCGTAGGTTGTTGAACCTACAATCTGCACTTTGCCGCGAGTCAATGCTGGTTTAAGCAAATTAGCCATATCTGTATTACTGTTACCAGCGGCACCTGCACCGACCATAGTATGGATTTCGTCAATGAATAGAATAGCATCAGTACGTGCTTCCAGTACATCGATAACTTGTTTAACACGTTCTTCAAAGTCGCCGCGATATTTTGTACCAGCCATCAAAGCACCCATATCTAAACTGTAAATTATACAGTCTTTAAGTGTGTGTGGTACGGACTTTTCGTGAATCTTACGAGCAAGACCTTCTACAATAGCAGTCTTACCTACACCTGGTTCACCTACTAGAATAGCATTACGTTTCTTACGACGAGCGAGAATTTGTGTAAGTTTTTCCACTTCTTTGTTACGACCAATGAGTGGATCAATTTTTAAGTTTTTAGCTTCTTCATTTAAGTTAACACAAAACTCGTTAAGAATCTTTTCTGAATTATTTTTAGTTTTAGCTTCAGTTTTTGCATTCTTGCCGAGAATTTCTAAGAAACTTTCTTTAGTAACATTATGTGTAGACAAATAATAACAAGCGTGGCTATTACGTTCACTGAGAATACTCAATAACATATCCTGAGGAGCAATGCCAGAACGGCCATTAAAGATAGCCTGAGTAAATGCACGATTGAATGCACGTTCTAGTGTTTGTGTTTTACGTGGACGAGTAAGACCTGCAACTACTAGATAGTTTTGGCTGTTTAAGAATTCTGTTAAATCATCTATAATTGCATCTGGAATTGCTGTCATTAACTGGCAATATTCCCGAATCTCTTCGTTTTCTAGAAGTACAATAGCTAAATGTTCTAATGTAACATATTCGTGTTCGCGATGTAGAGCAAGTTTAAATGCTTGCTCCAGAATCTCATTGATTGAGTGATGTTGATTGTCTTCCATAATACTCCTTAAATAGCACAGAAATTAGTGTTACAACTAGTATACTAAATTATGACGCTACTGTCAACTATTTAATAAACCAAAACACTAATTTACTAATACTATTTTGTGGCTTGTTCGGAAATAATCTTTTGGATTTGATACCACTCTTGCCAACCATCTGTGATCACAGCGCATTGGTAATATGTAGAATAGTTTTCCACAACTACTTTGAGCATATCAGTGATTGATACTCGGTCGCCTTCTACTGTTTTTAGATTCGGGCATTTAGTCATTAGTTTTGCAGGAGCTTCTGGAAACTTTTGTTTTACTGGTACTACTGTTGAACAAGCAGACAGTAAAATAGATAAACTTAAAATTAAGTATTTCATTTCTTCTCTCCTTGATTCATTTTGGCAGCTTGATTATGAGCATCAATTATCTCTTTTGGAACAGGACAATTTTCAACATATTTGATAACCTCATTATTTTTAACAACTTCTCTGTCGATGTATTGTATAATGTCTTGGCCTTTTTGTTTAACGACTTGAGTTTTTGTAACAATCTTTTCTTCGATTTTTACATTTTCAGTTTTGCTTCGCTCTTCGGCAACGGCAAGTTTTCCTTCGAGTTCTTTAATTTTGAATTGCCATTCTTTATTATCTGCTAAACCGCCTTCAAGATATACACCAAGTGCAAATATAAAAAGACTGGCAATTTGAATCGCCAATTTGTATTGTTTAACGAAGGGAATGAATGTTAGAACAAAGCCGGCAAATATGCCAACTGCTCCAACTAAAAATATAATGTGAGTTACTGCGTCTGGTAACCATTCAAATATCCACATAGTTTATCCTTTGAATCTAAAAGTAATCCTACCTTTAGTTAAATCATACGGGCTCATTTCTACTTCCACTCTATCAAGATTTAAAATATTGATATTATGTTTTCTAATCTTGCCACTAATCACTGCTGTAATAACTGTCTGTGTGTTGTTTAGCTTAACTCTAAATGTTGCGTTTGGCAAACATTCAATAACTTGTCCTTCAAGTTTAATTGTTTCTTCTTTACTCATTAATAACTCATTAAAAACTTTAATCTATTTTTTATAGATTCTCTTACTGCTTCTTGTTCGATATCTTCTTCGCTGGGTTCTTGAGTAGGCTCATCGCCGGGTTCTTCTTCGACTTCTGGATGAAGTTGATCATATTCACTGGGGTTAGTGATAATATTTGCTGTGAATGTTTCTTCATCGAATGGAACTGAATTATTCATTCCCATGCCTTTGAATTTCCATTCTTCAATACCTGTTAATTTCTTAGCGTCATTTAAAATACCATTGATAGTGTTAAATGCACCATCATCACGATTTAATTCAACATAGATCAAATAACGACCTTTTGTATCAGTAGCACTACTTACTTCTACATCTTCAAAGTCATAGACAGAGTTTTCAATAAAACTTGCTAGATCGTGTGCAGGAGTTCTATCATTGACAATGATAGCCAATACAATATAATCTTTGTTAGCACCTAGTTTAGTTTTGTGCATATCAATGAGAATGCTATCGTCAACTAACCACTTAAGGTCGTCTTCGAATAGGCTTTCACTGAGGCTGTTGTGGTGCTGGTTGTTGTGTTTCATCTGCGGCATTACCTTTTGCTACTTCATCATCATTTAAGTTTTCGTCATAGGCACTGGTTACTTCATCCATGTCAATGGTATGGTCACCGGCTTCAACTTTATTTGTTTGAATCTCATCGACAAAGTGACGTGGCATAGTTACTTTAACTGTCCATACCGGACTCTTAATTAACTTAGGCTCCAAGTGTCCCATGTCATCACGTTCGTAACTGTCTGGACCTTTAATCTTAGCCACGTGTTGTAGAGTGTCTTGTCCATACCAAACTTTACAGCCACGATCCATTAAGCGTTCTGCACCTGCTGGGTCTGGCATCATTTTGTAGGGATACATTAGAGTAACTGTAATCCAGTAGCGGTCAATTTTTGGACCTTCAACGATTTCACCCTTGATCCAGTTCTTGAATACGTATATGTCAAGTTGGTCAAAGATTCGTTCAAATTCAACGAGAATGTCTAGAACGTTTTCACTGCCGTAAACATCGTCTAGAGTTGTGTATATTGTGTCGATATCAATCATGTATATATTTAGCCATAGATTTAGAATTTTAAAAGTCGTAGAAAAGCCCCTTGCGGGGCTTTTTGTATGTTACGCTTATTACTATTTCTATTTATGAACTAATTATGCGCTAGGGGCTTTGATAACTATAAATCTAATAGTAACTGCTTCTGCACTTATCGGAAAACCACTGATGTTTTGTAAAGTCAAGTAGAAACCACCTATACCTGAATTAGGATTAGCAATTACATTATAATTTCCTAAATTTGGACTAACAACTTGTACTAGCACAATATCATTGTTGGCATCAACTTGATTATTTGTTACTGGAAATGCACCTATCTCGCCGGCTACCATACCAGCATTTACAGTAACAATAGTGCCTGATAAAGCATTGATAGCCACACCGTTACCTCTATTAGAAGTTTGAGTAACAGTAGAACCTGAAGCATAACCAATCTTGCCGCCACTGGACAATAATGAAGTTGTATCAGTTAGGTCGCTGACATCAGTTGGGATTGTTGGCTTGTTAGTTAAGTCAGCATAGTTGCCACTGAACAATACACTGGTACCTGTGCTGTCAACAATACTACCACCTGCTGGTAGTTTAATCTTCTTGTCAGTGGTAAAGTGCCATTCATAGTTTGCGCCAATTGTACCGCTTTTGATTCTAACTTCACCATACAAGTCGCCGTTGGCTCCGCCTACACCACCTTGAAGTATCAAGTCACCACCGTAGGTTGATGGTATGTTTTCGGTGGGGTTAAGGCCAGCCAAGGCCAACGAATCTGCTTGTAAGTTGCCACCAGGACCACTGCCAGTTGGCACAGCTATTCTGATGGTTGGCTTATTAGTTAAACTATTGTAGTCACCATCAAACAATGTTGGCTTGCTGGTCAAGTCAGCATAAACACCTGAAAACAATGCTGGTGTGCCAGTTAAACTACTGTATGCGCCATCAAACAATGTTGGCTTGCTGGTTAAATCGTCGTAGTCACCACTGAACAAAGATGGTGTATTAGCTAGACTAGTATAGTCACCATCAAACAATGCTGGTGTGCCAGTTAAACTACTGTATGCACCATCAAACAATGCTGGTGTGTTTGACAAGTCATTGTAACTACCTGAGAACAACAAATTAGTTGTGTCAGTTAAGTCACTAACATCTGTAGGGATTGTTGGCTTGTTGGTCAAGTCATCGTAGTCGCCACTGAATGTACCATCACCTGCGGCCCAGGACAAGTTGCCAGCACCGTCATTGACCAAGTAACCACTGGCATCTGCGGGCAATGTAGTTCCGCCACCTCCCAATACACTAGTGCCTGTACTATCAACAATATCGCCACCCACTGGCAATGTTAATGTGCCATTATTATCCAAGGTCCAAACATTACTATCCACTGTTAGATTCATTGTTTCCAATATCCCTAGAGTACCAACTGGTGCAGGTGATGAACCGGCTACTGCCTCCCAAGTTATAAGGTCTGTTGAGTCATAGTAAGTAGCAGTATTAAACCTAAGTCTCCAAATACCAACAACCAGTTCCATAGTTGGACCACTTGGTAATGCTTGATATAAAATATTACTGACTTTGGTAAAAATCAAAGTTCCAGTCCAGGCTGAGATAGAAGTTAACTGGTCTAATGTAACGGTAACAATATTTGTTGCGTCACTTATAGTAGTACCTTGTGGCAGTGTTAGTACGCCAGTTGAGCCAAGGCTAACTGTTTTTGTATCATTGACTAAACTGCTAAAGCTGGTTGGGATAGTAGGAGTATTGTTGATATTACTGTAATCTACACTACCAGTGTAGGCTGTGCTTTGTGTGGTGCCGTCTGGGAAATAGATGTAACCACTAGCGTCAAATCGCCACTCTTGTTGTGCTGTATCAGTGTCAAAATCGTAGCCAGCATAGATTTTAACATCATCGTCGGCACGAATATGAACATCATCATCTAGTGCATCCAACCACAAATCGTCCACTGCTTTGATATACAAGTCGTCGTCAGTGGCAGTAAGTGTGGAACCAGTAAACACAAAGTCGCCAATGTTGACTCCACTTTCATCGCCGCCATACAAGCTACCAGTGACAGCAGTGCCATCGCCGTCAAATCCGCTACTACTGCTGTCGTTGCCGTAGCCGCCATCATTACCACTTGTGCCTATGGTGCTGATGTCACAGCCTGTGGCAAATATACCAAAAATACCTGCTTGATAAGTTACAACATAAGTGGAATTACCGTTGCTGTTAAACTCATCTGCTTCAATGTAAACGTCACCACCGCGGTAACTAATGTCTGTGGCCAAATTGGTGTGTATGGCATTGCCGCCATCGTATTCACCATCGCCGCCGTCGTTGATACTATTGCTAGGCCATATTTCTGCTGGGCGAGGCAATGTACCTGTTACAGTATAACTTAGAATTGCGCCGCCACTAACACCGGTAATTGTTACAGTAACATCGTTGTCTGGTGTTAAAAGGAAATTACCGTTGGCATCTTGAATGGTGTTACCGGGAATCACATGCACATCATTGACTTCGTGTGTATTTGGTGCTCCTTGACCCCAACTGCCTAAGTCTAGTGTGTCGTTGCTCATGTTGTAGGAGATACCACTAAAGCCGGCGCCATCGCCTGTTTCAAATGCAGGACTAATATTGAACTGATTATTGACAGTGAAGAACTCAAGGTCAGCTTTTACATTGGGAATGATTGTGCTAAAGTTGCTGAAGTTATTGTAGAATGCTGACTTCATTGCTGACACGGTGTTTACATCACCTTCATCACCTTCGTCTAAGATAACTTCGTCAATGATCTTTTCCACAAATGTCTTTAGTGTTGCAGTGGGGGTTTGTATATCCCAATCAGTGCCGTCTGTAACCACTACCAACATGGCCACAACATCACTGCCGGTCAAGCCTGTTACCTGGAAGTCATCACTTTCAGTGCTGGTGTCAATGACACTGGAAGGTGACGCTGTGGATTTGTAAATTACCAGTTTGTTGATGGGACCATTCTCATCATCGGTGTTATTGTACATGGTACCATAGTGCGCTCTAAAGCCCTTGTATGGTTCTAATAATGTATCTGCGTCTGCTAGTAAGTCTGTGCCACTGGTATCTCTAATTGTTTTGCCTGCGGGTAATACTAGGTCACCATCTGTGCCAAACTTCCATACGCTTACTGTGCCTTCGTTGAGACTGGAACCAATTTCAACACCTTGTTGTGTAGTTGGATTTGATCCATAAAGTCCTGGCATCTTAACATAGTTGTAGTCATCACCAAAGTACAAATCAGTTGACGAATTTTGTCCTGCTGGACGCATGATGTGTAAGTGTGAAGGTCCGCCAACTTCTGGCATGGCACCGAACTCAATGCCACCACGAGCAGTGGTCATAGTAACAACACCATTAGTGCCTACGCTAACTGAATATGTTGGACCTTCTGGATCTGTATTTGTTATTTCATATGCTTCGTGTCCGCTACCTAATAAACTAGTAGTATCAGTTAAGTCACTGACGTCTGTTGGAATACTTGGCTTGCCTGTGATGCTGGTCCATGTAGTAGGGCCGCCCGAACCTCCACCACCGCTGATTAATTCACCACCAGGTGTAACACCATCATGATAGTATAAAAATCCATCTCTGTATGTAATTTCACCCACTCTACCAGGATGATCATTTGGTGTTGAATCGTTTAACTTAAATGTATAAATTTTGCGAGCTGTCATTTTGTTTGTCCCTTTGGCCAAGTCTCTGGCTTTTAGGATATTTACCACTTTAGCACTGGTAAATGGGTTTGTCCAAAATGACAAAAATAAATTGATTTGGCTATTGCTTTCACACAGCAAAGGTAAGTATAATACAACACATGCAAGACAATTCAAGCATGTGTTGTTTGACTCACCAGAGACAAAACACTAATATTGGCTAATACATAAAGGAAATATATCATGGCAACTTTAGCAGAAATCCGCGCTCGCTTAGCCGAGCAAGCACAAAAATCCAGTGGTACTAATCAAAGTACAGGCGACAACGCAATTTACGCACATTGGAATATCCCCGAAGGTTCATCAGCATCACTTCGCTTCCTCCCAGACTCAGATGAAAGCAACACATTCTTTTGGCGTGAACGTCAGATGATTCGTATTCCATTCTCTGGCGTTAAAGGTCAGGATGAGAACAAGAAGGTTGTTGTACAAGTACCTTGCGTTGAAATGTGGGGCGAAACATGTCCAGTACATGCCACTATCCGCCCATGGTTCAAAGATCCCAACATGGAAGCACTGGGCCGCACATACTGGAAGAAACGCAGTTATGTTTTCCAAGGCTTTGTTGTCAACAGCCCAATGGAAGAACAGAGTGTTCCAGAAAATCCAGTGCGCCGTTTCATCATCAGCCCACAGATCTTTACCTTGATCAAACAGGCCTTAATGGACCCTGACATGGAAGAATTGCCAACAGACTACATGCGTGGCACAGACTTCCGTTTGAACAAGACGCAAAAGGGTGGCTATGCTGACTACTCAACAAGTGGTTGGGCACGTAAAGAGCGTGGCCTAAACGAAACAGAATTGCAAGCAATTGCAAAACATGGCCTGTTTAACTTGAACGACTTTATGCCCAAGCGTCCTGGCGTTGACGAAGTTCGTGCTATCATGGAAATGTTTGAAGCAAGTGTTGATGGTCAGTTATACGATCCTGAAAAGTGGAGCAAGTTCTATCGTCCAAGCGGTGTTCAACTTACTGCATCTGCTTCTACAGCAGGTGCAGTTGCTGATGCTGATGAAGACACTCCAGTAGTAAGCAAGCCAGCCGCAGTGGCCGCACCTGCTCCAACAGTAACAGCCGCAGTGGCCGCACCTGCTGGAACTGCCAAGCCCAGCGTTGATGACATCCTAAAGATGATTCGTAGTCGTTCAGCTTAATTGAACAAAGGAGGGTAGAGATCTACCCTCCTATCATCTATAAGGATAATACAATGGTACAGAAAGCATTTGACGTTTCTAAGTTTCGTAAAAACTTAACTAAAGCTATTCCAGCAATGAGCTCTGGCTTTAACGATCCTAAAGATTGGATCTCTACAGGTAATCATACACTTAACTATTTGATGACTGGTGACTTTGGTCGCGGTGTGCCACTTGGCAAGGTAACAATGTTTGCCGGTGAATCTGGTGCAGGTAAAAGTTATATCTGTTCAGGTAACCTGGTTCGACATGCACAAAAGCTGGATATCCTTCCAGTTATATTAGACAGTGAAAACGCACTGGACGAAGAATGGTTACGGTCATTGGGCATTGATACTGCTCCGGACAAGTTGATGCGATTTGGTGTATCAATGATTGACGAAGTAGCAAAGTTTATTTCTGAGTTTATGAAAGAATACAAAGAAGCCTACGCAGATCTTCCATACGAAGAACAAAAGAAGGTATTGTTTGTAATTGACTCTGTTGGTATGTTGTTGACCCCAACTGACATTAACCAGTTTGAAGCAGGTGACATGAAAGGCGACATGGGTCGTAAGGCCAAGGCATTGACAGCTCTTATTCTGTCTCTTATACACATCTGACGCTGCCGACGAATAGAGAGGTGTAGATCTCGGTGG
>ENA-OSIY01002029-OSIY01002029.1-marine-metagenome-genome-assembly--contig:-NODE-2029-length-10675-cov-5.168617_pt1 | contig 10675 bp, 18 predicted proteins | sample MGYA00237884_ERZ534233 | MGnify/ENA primary metagenome ERZ534233 (study PRJEB26412, sample SAMN06343840) | marine metagenome | isolation source: estuarine water | place: USA: Columbia River Estuary... | reverse complement strand
GAAGTTTTGTTTGTTACATTTCCTTCAGAATCTTTTGTTACTTTTACAAAACCACCATGAATATCAGTTCCCATTTAATTTGACTCCTTTTAAAAACTTACTATTAATTTTGTTTAAAAAGAAAAGTATGTTTATATACTTTTTGTTACTAACCTTACTGTACAAGAATGGACAGTGGAACATTCCACCACTTACTTTTGCAGTTTCTAAGTAATGTAGTTTATGTGTTTTTGTATAGCGAGCAATATCTGCATTTAGTTTGTCATAAACCAAATCACCTTCATGCAATACTTTTCCATTCTTATAGGTATATTTGATATTAGTATTAGGTAAAAACATATTCTCCTCCTAATGTCCAATTCTCAATCACCTTCCCAAATTTCACAAGGATTGTAGTGTGAGGCTTTAATTAGCTTCATTACAAATTTACATTGATCATCAAAAGATCCCCAGCCGTTTGAAGGTTGATAAGATTCACAAAGTTCTCTATTCTTCAACATCCAACCTAGAACATCAATAAGACGGTGTTCAACATCTGCTCCTCGTAGACCGTAAATGAAACGGATACCGGTATCAAGTTTAAATAGTTTCTCTACCGCATCATAGAACACCTCACAGCCGTTATAAGTATAATTAAAGTCTTCCGCACCAATAGACATATCATAACTCATTTTATTTCTCCTTTTGAAATTTAACAGCATTGATGTAATAACTTTCCATATTTCTCTTTCCTACATTATTTTGAGTATGGAAGTAACATTCAGGAATATCATAACCCCATTCAAAGCAATAGTCAACCATCCATTTCAACAAATCATACCCTGTTGTTTCTTCATCAAAGAAGAAATCTTGAATATCATGATCAAAAGAAACTTCTACTAAACTGTTAGTTTCTTTCATCATATAAAGATGAAAATTCTTCTTAAAATTAACAGAGTCTCTTACAATGACAACCTTATCATATTCGGGATAATTAATCCAAGTTACATCTTCAGGATAACGTTCATCGTCCAGAAAAATCAAAACATTATTCACTGTATACTCCTTATCTCCTATCAACTAAAGCTAATCATATTTTACTTAGAATGGTGTGTCAATTTGTTTCTGTTGTATTAGACCATTAATAACTCCACCTGCTGTAACCATCTCATGTAGTAGTTTCATATTAGAATCATATTGTTCTGGATAGAATAGCATATGAACCATACTCTTGGCTGTGGTTTCTGTCAATCTTTCCTTTCTCCCTTTATCTCCTATAGTGTACAATTCAATCTCCTCAGGTACATCTAGCTTTAGAGATGTCACTGTCCTAACTTCGCCTTTAACTTCTAACCAATAAAATTCTTTTAATCTACTTTTATGTTCTTCATCTTCAAAGAACCAAGATGCTAACCAAGCAGCAGAGCAACTATAAATATTCTCTTGTTCAAAGCTATCTACTTGTCCTTTACCAAAGAACAATTTAGGTTCAGTTTGCACAAAATCTTGAATCTTTTCAAGAGCTTTATCTTGGTCAAAAGGTTCACCTTCAGGCCACAACATAACTTGAACCATTGCTTGCATTGAATACATACCACCAAGATGCCTCATAAAAGATTCTTTATTAGAAAGATCTAATTTAGAAACAGCCATAAGCAGCTTCCTATGTTCTGCTTTCGAAATAGAATATCCACGACTTAAATACTTGTTGACCCGCATTCCACTAATCAGAGGAAAAGCTGTTCCTGGGTTGAACACAAGACTCTTAGACGCAAGATCTTTAAAGAAATCAGGATGAAAGATAAATTCTTCTTCATCAAAATCAAAAGCTGCCATATTGATTGTAAAATCAAATGATTTAAATATATCTTCTGGATGTTCAAAATAATCAAAATAAATAACTTGAATTGTTTTTGAATCATACCTTCCAGTTTTAATTGAACAACTTAATGCTTTATCCGTCACAGCCTGAATATAGACATTTCCTTGATCTAGAAATAGACCAACAGCTTTCTTATTCTTTGGATAAAGATCTAAATCATTAATCTCCTTTCCCGAAAACATGCTTGTTAGAGCACCTCCTGCAAGGATCATGTTTGTTGTTTCTATATCCTTGAAATGATTAAGAATTGCTTGTTTATAATATTCTAGATTCAATTTATATATTCTCCGTTATCGTTAACAATAAAATTATCTACAAAAGATTGATATTCTGGTGCAAGTATCCCAATAAGGGTAGCAGTTTCTCGGTCTAGTGTGAAGGGGTTTGTTTGTATAATGTCTGATACTCTGTTCATATATTTAATCAGATCTACACCATTAAAAAGTAAGTCTTGTACATTTGTACCAAAGGAAACACTGAACACCTTAAAAGAAACCTTCATATCACAGTTAAAGTTGTTAATATACCTATCTTCATATGTATCATAAATAAACCAAGTTAATCCTTTATTTTTAAGCATATTTTTAATTTGTGTATCTTTTTTATCATTAAATGTGATATATCGTAAATAATCAATATGAAGCTTATGCATATCATTAACTGTTCCGTTAAGATTGCTATAAATATCTTCTAACAAAGAGTCATAATCTTCCTTGCTTTTGCATTTATGACTATCAATCTCATTTAAAATTGACATAATTGTTTCAGAAGTATATTTTAATTTATCTTCTAACTCAGTTAATCCTTTTTCAACCGTTTCAAAATCACAATTTAAATCTTTAGCATTGCTCTCGATATCTTCCAGACAACTGTTTGGATTAGATCCATCTTTGTCATCATAACGATTAGAAGCAAGATCTTGAATGTTTCTGGTAGCAACAGCCAAAGCTCTTCCATCAAAATATTCTGTATGTAAGTCTAACAAATCTAAAATACTCATATCAATTCTCCTTAATTTAAATATTTATCATATTCAACATATCTCCCATATTTTACAGTATGTTCCATATTCTTGCAAGTAGAAACAAACACAAGGTTGTTAGAATACTTCTTAAAATCAGAATGCATACCTCCAAAATAGCAATCTGTAAAAACAATAATCTTTGTTGTAGGTTTAATACCTTGGCTCTTGATAAATTCTAAACAACAATTAATATCTGTTCCACCACCGTTATAAAACTTGTATTCGTTAATCTTCTTCCCGTTATTAGGTTTGAAAACATCAACAGATTTTTCAATGAAGTTAGTTCCCCAACAACCAACAGTCACAGAGTAATCGGAGTATTGTTTCATAATCCCAATAGTCTCACTTAACATAATCTTTCTTTCATTATCAGAAATAGATCCTGATGTGTCAAACAAAGTAATAACATCAACAGAAGGTGTAGGTTTCTTTCCTGGAGCATACAGATAAGTATCTCGTGATAGTTCTCCTGTTTGGTGAAGATACATAGTCAAACTTGTAATTCTTCGACTCAAACACTTATGATCTGTATCTCTCTTAGATAATCCTGAAAGTTGAGTTCTTAGAAACTTCTTCCAATTAATCCTCGGCTTATCTGCTTTAATTAAATCTAGAATCCCACAACCCTCTCCTAGTCCTTGATTCTTAGCACCTTCAAGCAAAGACTTCTTAACTTTCTCAGCAGCCATTTCAGCTTCATAAACATCTTCTTCTGTTTCTCCGTACATATGAGAATCCAGCATAAAATATTGAACATCTGATTCTTTAAGTAGATCTTCATAAATCAAATCAGAAATCCATTTCTTATCAGAATATTTAGGATCCATGCAGCAAGTTCCGAAAACAGGATATTTCTTTATAAGTGCTTCTGTATCACGAAACCAACTTGTTGCAATATCATTGTTTATTCTATGGTCAGCAGCAATGTTCCATAGTTTAGAGTTTCTTGTTCCTTTTCGAAGCAAATGCTCGTGTATAATATGCTGTATCTCATGCACTAAGATAAGGATCATGGTTCCTAGATCTTTCTTTGACCACCACAATTTAGTCTTCTCAATTTTTTCTGGATCTGTTAAATCTTTTAGCTTCTCATTAAGCGCCTCACCTTCAAGACCCAAAATCCAGTCTGGATTATAATAGAGCTTCAATCCATTAACACCCATAGATATGACACTAGGTTCACAAATAAGTTTAAAATCTAATGCAGCAAAAGCATACATCTTCATCTCCGCACTAACATTTCGTCCAAATATAGAAGAGTCACCTTCTGCAAGTTTAAGCCTAGCATAGCGTATAACGTTCTCTGCTTGCTTCTGACGAGTTTCTGTTGTATCTGCCATAGTATGTATCTCCTAAAGTTAGAATGCGTCTGTGTTTGATTTAATGGCTTTTGTGGACAGAGTTATTACTAAAAACAAAAAGGCCCAAAACCAAAGTTATGAGCCTAGTATACTAAACAATCTACCGAGTTGTCAACCTAACATTTTAGACATTTGTCCTGCAAATTGAGAGTGTTCTTGAAGTAGCTTAACCAAACCACGAGGCTTCTTTTGACTCAATTGCCCGACAAACTGAGGAAACAGATTATCCTTCCCTAGTTGCAACATTTTGTTTACATTAGAACATACTAATTCATATTCACCACTAATATGATCTGCTATATAATTAATAAGGTTAACGCCATAATCTAGAGCTTTCTCTTGATCTTCTCGCATCATTTTACCAAGATGATAATTACAACTAGATAAAACAGCAAAGATACCACTCAACCCAACAGTTTTATCAAAGATAGGATCCTTACCTTCAAGAATATCTTGTGCCTTTGGAAGCTTAACAGCCAAATCAAAACTAATCTTAATCTTATTCCACTTGTTATTACCTAACACTCCCTGAATGCCAAGCATTGCAATCTTCTCTGGGATTTCACCAGCCTCTAACTTCCACAGAATATCACTAGCAAATTCTGCTGAACGTGGTGTTGTGATAGAAGGGCAACCTTCTGGATTCAAATCATCGAATAGTTCTCGCTCATGTTCATGGAAGAAATGAAGCAAACTAGGATGAATGTGGCTCTTAGATGCCCATTCTAACCATTCTGTAGTATCACCTTGAAGCTCTACGACAATACAGCGGTTAGCAACTGTGCTCAATAGATCTCCACTTCCTGCATTATCAAAACTACGATTACCTGCCAGAACAACCATACAACCAGCAGGTAGGGTGTAGTCCATAAAACTACGATCTAGCAACAATTGCTGTGCAATCTTTTGGATACCTGAGTCTGCTTGTGTAAACTCATCTAGAAACAACACACCTTTCCAATCAGGATCTTGTGGTAGAAGATTAGTCTTTGCGTAAACAGTTTCCATAGAACCATCTGCTTGCCGAACAGGACAAGGCAGTGCAAAATCTCCTGGCTCATGTCTTGCAAGAATAATTGTCTTTAGATTTCCATTGAAATGTTCATCAGCAAATTGCTCTACCATTCGTGATTTGCCAATACCAAACTGCCCCAAGATAATCAAGGGACGATTGACTAGCTTTGCCATCTTCAATATTTCAGGAATATCTGAAGGCTTTGCAGTCATGTTATAAAGTGTATCTTTAATGCTCATTTAAATTTTCTCCTTATTTTACAAACTATGCAACACAGATTCTCTGCCGTCATTCAAGATTTGGTAGAGGGTAATCTCTTCTGGTGTTAAAACATCGTGTGTTTCGCAACTGGCACTCTTGTTGTGTTATTTCTTGTGATATTTCAAAGATATCATAAGGTTGATTATTCATTATTGCCATTTATTGTTCCTCTAAAATTCTTTGGTTTGCTCGAAGTATTTAAACTTATTCTCATAAACATTATCAAGCGTTTTATACCTTGCAAGGTGATCACACATTTCATTGATAGCTTCACCACTATGTCCTCGTATCCACCTGACACTTAATTTCTTAGTATCAATATTGTACATTTCTGCACTAACAAAGTCAACTAATCTTCTACGGATAGGATACTTACTTTCTATACCTTGTAAAGCCTTCTTATAAGCTTCCACAACTCCACGATTATCTGATCTAACTTGAACCTTGTTGCAAGCTTGTGAAAAGAAATTAGCCAAGAGCAAAGCTGTCTTGAAGGCTCCTAACTCAGCAAGTGCTGAACTGTCTGATGTCTTATAAGGAAGAACCAAGGGAATCACTTGCGTTCCAATGACAACCACAACAGCTCCAGTCCTGAACTTACCCGTAGCATCTGAGTATATAAAGACTTCATCGTAGAACCCAACAATCTTGCAAGTAAGCATAAACAACTGATTCTTAAAGGTTTCTTCTGTCAATCTGAACATCTGGAAAATCCTCTTGTCATATCTATTGGCGTATAGTATCATTGCTCTCAGTTTGTTGCAAGAGTCTTAGCAGATAATTTTCTACAAAAGAGTGTTGACAAGCCACTACAAGACAGGTAGAATGGTTGTATCACGTTGAATGTTGCAGCGAAGCTGTGATAATGAAATTATCATTGCCGTGGAAACACGGTGATAGATTCACTATCAGCCACCTGATTAGCACCACTATGCCTTATGGCACTATTAATTTGTGGCCAAGAACTGCCGCCAAATGCGGCCTAAAGAGGAGAACCAAAATGATTCAAAGCATTAATCTTTCATTTAATAACTATGTATCTATCAATGAACGCTTTTATAAGATGGTAAATTTCCATTGGGAACTTGACGAATGGTACAAGACAGCAGTATCTTTTACTTTCGATGAAATCACTGTTGTTGCAACGTCTGAGTATCTTCAGAATGTATTTGGAGATGTTCTAAAAATAGATAAAGCTATTGCTCAGGTTAAACAAGCTATCAGTGAAGGTAAGACAGAAATTATTTTTGACGGGGAGCACACAGAATGATTTTAGAAACACCAGAAGAAGCTATTCCTTACATTATGTCAGGTCAAAACACAACAATCATTGGCCCTGCTGGTTCAAGAAAAAGTCAACTGATTGAAACTATTACAAGTTTCTTTCAAAATTCTATTATTAAAGTTGCACCTACAGGGCAAGCAGCTCTTAATATTGGTGGAACAACAGCACATAAAATGTTTGGTTTAGGTCTAACTCCTTTTGTTCAAGGACAAACAGATATGTCTTGTTTTAGTAAAGAAAGGAGAGCAGTGTTAGCTTCTGAATCTTTAATGATGCTTATTATTGATGAAATCCCTATGCTGAGGATTGACGTTCTTCAAGCAATTGATTATCGTATGCGACAAGTTAGGCAAGAATGGGACAAACCTTTTGGTGGAATTCAAGTTCTCTTATTAGGAGATCCTTACCAACTCCCACCTGTTGTGACAGATCGAGATCTACAACTGATGATGCAACACTACACTAGTCAGTGGTTCTTTGATAGTGAAGCTTACAATGAAGGAAATTTTCAACATTTAAAACTAACTAAAACATATCGTCAATCAGATCCAGAGTTTATTGAACACTTGACTTATCTACGTTTTGGTGATAAGAAACAACAAGTTATTGATTACTTTAATGATATGTGTTATAAACAACCAGAAAATGAGAATATATTGCACCTGTGCTCAACCAATGCTTCTGTTGATGCAATCAATAAATATTTTATTAACCAGATAGATAAAAAGAGTTTTGTATTTAAAGGAAAAGCAAAAGGCGATTTTAAAGAACGCCCGGTTCCAGAAAACATTGAACTAAAAGTAGGTGCTAAGATCTTGATGTGTTACAATGATCAAAAAGAACGGTTTGTTAATGGTTCTAGTGGTATTATTACAGCACTAAACAAACATGGTGCAAAGATTGAGCTTTCTAATGGCAACGAAGTTGATATAGGACCTCATACTTGGTATAATTATGAAGCTAAAGTTAATAGATACACAGGAAAGATTGAGAATCAGATAGTAGGACAATACACACAACTTGGTGTTAAAGTTGGTTATTCGTGCTCTGTGCATAAAAGCCAGGGAATGACTCTTTTAGAAGGTATTCTTGATTTTGGTGATAAACCTTTGTTTGCCGAAGGTCAGTTGTATGTAGCACTAAGTCGATTTACTAACCTAGATAAAGTTTCTATGAAAAGACCCTTGACTTTAAGAGATTTTAAGACTAACATGAAGCTCAAGAATTGGTATGATAACATTTAAGGGGATACAAAATGTCTAATATAATTCATGTTGATTTTAAAAAGAAAGAGAAGGTAGAGGATTACATTACCTACCAGTGGGTAGATGCTATTACTGGACAACAATATGTTTTTGATTCTCGCAAAGATGATAATATTGTTCATACATTCATTCCAATCTATGGTCAAGCTACTAACGGACAATTGTTCAGAAAAGAGTTGACATTCAAGATTGATGAGCTTAAAATAATTGTCAAGGAATTGACGGAAACCTTGGAACAAATAGAAGAGGAATAACTTGTGGAATCTTTCTTGACAAGAGCTGTAGAAATTGCTAGTCTTATGCCTATCATTAAAGGAAAACAACGACTAGGAGCAGTTGCTATTGATTCTAGAGGGCATATTATTAGCTCTGCAACTAATAACTATAACAAGACGCATCCTTTGCAGAGGCATTTCTCTGAGCTTGCTGGTTTCTCAGAGGATAAATGTTATCTTCATGCGGAGTTAGCTACACTCTTGAAAGCAAGAACAAAACAAGTTGACATACTCTATGTTGCGCGTATAATGAAGAACAATCATACAGGATTAGCTAAACCGTGCAAGGCTTGTATGGAAGCTATTAAAGCTTATGAAGTCAGGAAGGTAGTTTATACAATATCTGATAATGAGTTTGGAACAATTGAATTTTAAGGATTAATATTATGTCACCAGATGCAGTCAAGATTGATATTCTAAATTTAGCTAATTTTGTTGGTTTTGTTAGAATCTTTGTTATTAACAGGATCTCAGACATTCTTGCAAAACACGAAATGATGGACTCAGCAAAAGATAATGAGATGCTTTATAATTTTTATAAGAATGAGGTTCAAGCTTTGTGGCATGAAGCTTTTGGTTTGCAAGTGATGGCTCAAGAAATGATCAAGACAATAGAGTTGACAAGTGAAGAAGAACATGTTATTATGGTATTCAACAAACTGATCGAAGCACACAAGGAGCAACAGAAATGAGAATTGTTTGTGCTAGTTTGTGTTACCGATTCTACACATCCGATGGTTGGACAAGACAAGATGTTGCTAATCTTCTTGTAGATAAAGATATTCATAAAGTTCTCCCGAGATGGTTTGATATAGATACGGATGAATCTGTTCCTGTTACAAAAGACTTTTTACTTGAAGATAATCGAGAATATCTTGACTGCGACTACTTTGCTTGCTATAATCACTCACATGAGTTTGATAATAATAAGTTAATGGCTCATGAGTTTGATAATCCGTTTAGCAGAACAGATTATATGTTTTGATTAGATAGAAGGAGTTGCTGTGAATGGTTAAAGAAATGATTGTTGAAGATTTTGAGAATCTTGATGGTTTGAGCCTAGACAAAGCTAAGAAGTTACTACATAAAGCCCAAGATTATGAACGTCAAACTTACAAGGAACACCAACAAGCTCGTGACCATATGATTAAACTTCAATTGTATATTAATAGTTTCACAAAAGGATTAAAGAATGACTAAGAATAATTTTATTAATAAAATTGCATTGATTTTCGTTTGGCCTGTCTTTTGTCTTGTTTTCCTATTTATTTTTATACTGTCCGCATTTTATGTTTGGATTATGATTCCTCTTGCCAGTACAGAGGAAATCCATAAGTATCATAAGTGCATAACTGAAACAAAAAAGGTAGTTCTAGGAGAAGATGATGAAAAAGAATTATAACAAAGAATATAAATATGAATTTGATTTCACATGGTTTCATCCAGAGCGAGACGAAGAATATTTTATTGAGGCAATTGTTACAACAAAAGAACCTAATCCACTTGAACAAGATTCCGATTTAGATTACTATGGATATACGCAAGTTGAGTTTGAAGTTTATGATTCTAGTGGCAATATTTTATCCAGCAAGCGATTTAACAAGCTTTTGAAGGATTGTGATATTGAACAGGATATTCTAACACATTTTAAAGTAAAGCAACGTTATTCTGACATTGAAGATTGTTGTTTAAATAATGAATTTTAATTAGGAGTATAAATTGGCATACAAAGAAGATAGTGGAGATTTTATTGGACATCAGCATTGTATTGGGTCAGAGATAGAAGGTAAAACAGATTGTGATTCAAGTGATGCTTTAGCTATTCATAAGCACGAAGACGAAGATGGTAATACTTACTATGATGCATATTGCTACTCTTGTAATCAATTCTTTAATAAAGAACAAGTTCACTCGTCCAGTCTTGCATCTTATCTAGGTATTAAAGATGGGTTGGTTGTAGAACACAAAAACTTTCCAGCAAAGCAAAAATCTACACCACTAACAAGGGAGGAAGCTATTGCTTTTAGGACTAAAATTGGGTTTTCTGCTAACATGTATCGTGGGATTAAGGATGAATATAACAAGTTCTTTGAACACTTAACAAAGCTGGATTCTAATGGAAAAGTTCTTGCACGTTATTACCCTGAAACTAAAGACGGAAATATTGTAGGTTACAAGTGTCGTAATCACCCTAAAGACTTCAGATATGGGAAATTAGGTTTAACTGGTATTGGTTGTGATTTATCTGGGCAGTTTCGTTTTAAAAGTGGTGGTAAATATGTCTTGATTCTAGCCGGTGAAGAAGATAAAGTAGCAGCATACCAGATG
>ENA-OSIY01002026-OSIY01002026.1-marine-metagenome-genome-assembly--contig:-NODE-2026-length-10679-cov-7.601113_pt1 | contig 10679 bp, 10 predicted proteins | sample MGYA00237884_ERZ534233 | MGnify/ENA primary metagenome ERZ534233 (study PRJEB26412, sample SAMN06343840) | marine metagenome | isolation source: estuarine water | place: USA: Columbia River Estuary... | reverse complement strand
GTGTATAAGAGACAGATATTATATTTTTTAGTCTGTATTAACTGTATAGCCTTTTGCCTCAAGCTCGCCCTTTGCAGCCAATCCTGCGCCATCCGGCGTGGCAGGCGGACTCATAGTCAGCGTGAATGTTTTAGAACCCACGGTTGTATATGTCGTATTCAATAATATTAATGTATTATTAACTTCAGTCGTATCTAATTGATTATTTGACAAATCAAGAAATTGTAATGAACTTGGTAGCTGCAAACTAGGATTAAAGCTAGTCAATTGATTGTTACCCAAGTAAAGATTTAATAATGAACTAGGCAAAGCAACGCTCGGATCAAAACTAGTCAATAGATTATTACCTAAACCCAAAGACTGTAATGAATTAGGTAAATTAGTAGTGTCAAATGATGTAAGTAAGTTATTTTCTATATCCAAAACTTGTAAATATTGTGGAATATTACTATTAAGCGCGAATTCGGTAACTTCATAATTATTTATCTCAAAATTTCTAATATATTCTCCTATGACAGCAACTTCAATTGCGTCAGTAGTCAGCTTTCCGCTATATGTGTGTGTTATACCAAAAAAGTATGCGGCAGCAACGTCTTCTATTAATGGATTTACAACATCTCCCCAGTCTACTATAAATGGAGTAATTGCGTCAATTCCACTTACCGGTAAATACATGTTGTCTACATATAGACGAAAATCCTCTAAGTCGCTTCTAAAAGTAAATGTAGGACCTGTGTTGTCATCTTGGAATATTATATCCGAATGCTCGTCAACATAGTCGCACTTCAAAACTCCATTAGACAATCTAATAGTTTTGTCATACGTTCCAGGTATATAAGGAATATTACGACCTGAACCGTTTATTTCATTTAATATAGTAAGATGGTTTAGATTGCTTCGGAAAGTCCAGTTACTATTACCTGCACCAATATTATTAAATCTGAATGATTCACCTACAGTATTCCCAGTAAAGTTTACTCCTATTGTATTAAAATCAAAACTATCTCCAATAGTATTAGTATTGAACTGACTTCCAATTATGTTTCTTTCTGCTACTCCTAAAAATGTGTTATCTAAGAACTCTTCACCAGAAACCTCATTGGCTAAAAATTCACCATTAAACGTATTGTTATACACATAACCACCTAATCTATTATAATAAAAGCCATCTTTAATTATATTGGTATTAAAGGTAGAAAATGAATTATAATTAACTGAAACATTGTCTCCACTACTTTTGCAATTTGTTATAACACCGATTGTACAAATATTGTATTGCCATGGACTTCGTAATACATTATCAGAAAAACTATTTGAAATTGTGTTATCATTAAAATTAGTAATGTAATTACGTAACGTTCTGGACATTTGATTACCAGTCATGTCACCATGAAAATCATTGCCATTTACATCTTCAGAGAATGTATTGACTCTAAAGGGAGTACTATTTGTTACAATATTTTCGACAAATGAACCTAAAAAATCATTATAATAAAAATTGGAATCTCCTAATAAATTATTATGAAATATCTGTTTACCGCTATTATTAGTGAATTGTGCTGATTTTATATGATTATACCTAAAATCGCTAATAGTATTATTATAAAAGTGTGGAGATTTTATGACATTGTTATTTAAGTAGTAGTTCTCTATCTTATTATTATAAATATATTCTGGGATATAGTAACCATTGTCAAAGTCAAATAAATAGAAATCTTGGTGGTCATCTAGATCTATAGAAACATATATGTTATTACCTAATATACTATGATTACTTCCGGATAGAGTTGTTCCAGCATATTCTCCATTAGTTGCAGGGTATAAAAACCAATTGCTATCAGACAAAGATTGACTATCAGCAATATCGTTTATGCAAATGTATATATTACCACCATCATCAACAATAGATCCTACATTATAAGAATTACCTATAGTCCATGGATTTTCTACTTTCATAGCCCATCTACGGTACTTAACATGTCTCCAGTCACTTCCTATGTCATTATTAGCGATAGTATCGATTCTTCTGTATATTTTACCTTTAGTGAAACCTTCAGGCCCATAATTAGAATCGATAACTCCTGTTATTTCATAGTAAACAATATCTTCCGGATACAATTCGCTCTTACACACATTGTTTAATTTATTAACATCAACTGCAGTTAAATAAAGAGGTTCGATAACTCCACTGCTTATTGTTTCTCCAGACTCAGGCTGTGTATATACTGTTTCATAGTCAGTCAATAGATATGTCCTTCCAGGCACTAGTGAAGAGGCACCAACTAATGTCACTAGTTCATCATAAGTAACCTCAGTTAATGCAGAAGTGGATGAATTTTCATATTTAACCCATACACCATCAAACTTGTGATAGAATTTATCTCCAGTTTCCTCGTTGAACCATTCATGGCTAAGCGGATAGCCTGCCGACAAATTATCCGAATTGGTTGGATCCAAAAGAGCGAACGAGATTCCTACAGGAGTATTGGTAGTATTCAATATAGACATTATTCTTTATGTTATTTTTATTATATTTTTTCGAATCGATTTTTTTATTCTACCAAAGATCGTTCCATATAGAACCATCATACGCTCTTAACTTGCTGGTGCCACTATCGAAATAGACATCTCCTGCAGTAGCACTAATAGGAGTGCTACTTGGTGCTAAATTCAAGACCGTACTCAAAGTCAGCTTATCCGCATTTATATACTGAAAATAATCTATTGAATTTGTTGTTCCACCAGTTCCTGATGAAGCAACTAAAGTTGAATTTGGTTTGTCAAATACTACATTAAATATTGAATAAAATCCTGATAAAGAAACGGGAGCAGCCGCGTTTAATGAAGATGTTAAAAATTGTGAATTAGCTAAAGTAACAACACTTCCCGCAGACGAGGTAACGGCATTTGTTACAGCTGCAATTACTATTGAATCTGTAATACTTAATGTTCCTGAAGTTACTGATGGGGAAACACAAGACATAGCACCTTTAATAACCACATTTGCGCCAGCATTATTTACTGTTACAAAATTTGGATTACCACCAAATATAGCAACTAAATTACTACCTGTAATATTTATAGTGCCAACATCACAGAAACGAATAAGCGTATAATCAGCAGAACTACTTTTTGTAAGGGTTCCACTAACATCACAATTAAGTATGTTTACATTTCCTGTACCTGTTGGTGCAGTAATGGTTAGATTTGTCATCTTTAAACCAGAAATAGTACATCCAACGCTTGTGCTTACAGTTCCAGAAATTAAGGTATTTCCACCAATAACTTGATAAGTGGTTAACACCGTATATTGTGAAGTTATTGATGGGCTTTCAGTATATGTACCTGGATGAATAATAAGTGTTCTACGATTTCCTACTATTAAAGTTAATCCTTGAGTAATAGTGGCAACAGGATTAAGCAAAGAACCATCACCAGTAGTGTCATTACCATCGGCTGTACTGATGTGAATTTCAAAATCATATCCAGTGAAAATTGAAGATGGAGTGGCAAATGAAATTAGACCTTCACTATTACTAAATAATATATGACCATCTTTAGGATCATTATTATAAGTAAGAGGACCATTTATATGTAGACCAACAATATTTAAATTACTATAGATTTTTGCCATTTTTCAAAATTTTTATTTTATCCAACCACGACAATTCTAACACTTGATAGTGTAGTGGTTGTGCTAATATCAATATTATTACTATTCATTTTAACTGCATCTATGATTATAAGCTCTCCAGTAGCCTCATCCCACGTATTTATAATAGTAGCAGTTGTGTTTAAATTGTGTGCTATACTATATGTAGTACCCATTGTCATAGGAGTTAAAACTTCAGTATATTTTTGTAATCCTCCAGCAGTAGATGCCGTAGCAAAAGTAACAAGTTGTATGTTTCCAGAATTTGATACCGTACCACCATTTACATTCAAAGCACCGTTTATTATAACGACTTTGCCCGTAGAGCTTATATCCAATATTCCATTTACTTCTAGATCACCATAAAGCAGATATTCCGAATAGGCAGGCACCGCGATCCTCTCGTCGGAAACTATCCTATACTTCAATGTAAAATCGTCTCCCGCGCCAGCAGGCTGATTGACTCTGAAAAGCGTTCCGTCATATACGAGATTGTATACGTTAGAGCTGTTGATGTCGTTTGGAGTAAAGTCGGAAAGTCCAGAAACGTTCTGTTTCTTCAAATTCTTCTGCCCCAATCCGTTTATGTTCAGCGTAGCCGAGCTTCCAGAATTGGATGTCCCGAATTGAATCAGATACACCGCCTCTGATGAATATGTGAAGAAGTCTCCCGTGGTTATGGTATAGTCCGTTCCATTGACGCTAGATGCAGAAAGATGCCTGACCTGATTCACTCTTTCTTTGTACCATTGTCCTGTAGAATAGGTGCCTTCGTATCTATAGAAAGAATTGTCTTGGTCGTTGACTCTTATAGTCATGCCGTCCGATGGCAAGGTAGTTACCCAATTCGATATGTTGTCATTGTATTCCGCGATATAGCCACCGACAAGATATCCAGTATATCCAGAGTTGGTCAGTGAGGCGAAGCTGCCTGACAAGGAAGCACCGCTGCTCTGTCCGACAAGATATCTTTCGCCATCAAAAGGAGAAATAGGTGCGCTCATCGTCACCGATAGAACCGGCTCCGTCCAGTTACCACTACCGCTTCCTGCACTGCCCGCGAAGACTGCCCAGTTTGCGTTGTCCATGATATCCGTGCTACCGTTGTTGTATTCGTATGTTAGCTGATATGTCGCGTTGTTTGACGCGTCGTTGTAGACGGTGCAAAGCATTCCCCATTGCCTTCTGGACGACATTATCGTGTCTCTCTCCGACAGAGTCTCCACTTGGTGATGACCACCATTTATTTCAAAGGCGAATGCAGACGCGATCGGCATTGTGTCGCTTATCGGCCTTATCGCTGCGCCTACTAATGTACCTATATTCTGAGCCATGTTTTTATTTTACTATTATTTTTTAGCTTATGCTTATCGTAGACGTCCCATAAACCGTATTGCTTATCCAAACATCGTAATTTACTCCTGAAAATCCCTGCTCGTTGCTGAATGCGAAATTGCTCTTCACCTTGGTGAACGCAGTATTGGACAATCCGTTTATCTTGAAGACCGGCGTTCCGAAAATTGTCGGCCAAGCGAAGAACAGATAGTTGTCCGCTGCAGCATAGTCGGTAAGCGAAAGGGTCTTGGTAGTCGCGAATACTCTCGAAGCGATTGGCCTGTTGTATGTTCCAGAAGTTGCCTTTATCGTATTGCTGGTTATAGCGGCACCAATCTGAATTATAGAAGCGGCGACCGCTGCAGAATTGCTTCCGTTTGGCGTTATTGTCAAGTCTGGGTTTGCGTTGCCCGAAAGGCCGCTTAGATCCAGCGTGCCATAGTATAGATAGTTCTTCCATGTAACCGTTGTCGATGCGGTCGAAATATCGGTTCCGTCTCCTATGGTCAGAATATATGTATATGATTCGCTAGTCGCCGAAGGCGCCGCGCTGTGAGTCGCGTAAGTAACCACAGAAGGCGGAGTCGTCGAAAGTGTGCTTGGACCAAAAGTGGCAGGAATCGTATCGGGCTGCGTGATGACCGAAGGTATCGATATAGGCAATACTCCCGGAATAAGCTGTATAGAAACCGCGGTAACCGGCTTTTCGAACTTGTTGAGCGTGAAATTGAGAGTCACCGAAGTGCTGGATCCAAACTGCCTGTCGCCGCCGCCGTTTAGAGCGCACGTAGGCTTGGCGTATGGATAGAATATCCTGTCCAAAACATCCTGCAAAGTTCCGCTAAAAGTAGATCCCGTCGGAACGCCACCTACGGCCACAGCGCTTGATAAGCGCGTTCTGTCATATCTCAAGTCCTGAGAAAAAGTCCCTGATGCGGTTCCGTATATGTTTATTCCCGAAGCAGATAGTCCCAAGTTTATATCCTCTACTCTATTCCATAGAGTCCATACCGCGTCTCTTACGTCCTTGGCATCGATCTGATTCGTGTTGTTGTCAGGTATGTTGGCGAGCAGATCCGAAATATAGCGATAGTCTGCTATGACGTTAGCATTGCCATAATTGTTGTCGTATATATCGTTTCCCGTGTTATAACTCTGTGTAGGCATATGAGTTTATTCTTTTTTGTTATATATTAAATTTCCATGACGCTTTATTTTTATTTACACACATTATCACTATATTTGTAGAACAAACAACCAAAAAAATGAAAGAAGACTTATTTAGATTCATAGAAGAAAAAGCACCAGGCGCCAAGCCGCTGCTTCTCGTCATTCGCGGATCGCACGCATATGGAACAAATATCGAAACCTCTGATACAGACTACGCAGGAGTATTCATCCAATCACAAGAAGACATCTTTGGCTTCGGATACAAAGAACAGATCAACGACGACAAGAACGATACCGTCATCTATGAGATAAAGAGATTTCTACAGCTACTATCAAGCAACAATCCGACCGTTTTGGAGCTACTGAGCTCCCCAGAAGACTGTATCATCTACAAAGACCCTATCTTCGAACTCGTGCTGGAGAACAGAGACAAGTTCATCACAAAGATATGTGCCAAGTCTTTCGGCGGATACGGAAAGATGCAGATACAGAAAGCAAAAGGACAAAACAAGAAGCAAAACTGGGAGAAAGACAAAGTAGCGAGAAAAGACTTGCTTGATTTTTGCTATGTTATTGATGGCGAAAAATCAATTCCTTGGAAAAAATGGAATGAATATGGAACTTTTGACGAAAAATTCATAGGTGCGGTAAATGTCCCAAATGCAAGAGACATATACACTCTGTTTTATGATATAAATTCCGACCGTTGCTTTAGTGAAAGACATAAATTATCTTTTAGAGAAGGCGAAATTTCAGATTATCAAAGAGCTGGTGTCAAAGTTGGTTTAGGATACAAAGGCCTTGTCAATACAGGACATCTAGATGAAAATGACAACGTAAACTATGGCATTTCGAACCAACTTAGATTGTCCTCTATTCCAAAAGGTGAAAAGTCTATCTGCAACATCGTCTATAACAAAGACGGATACTCAGAGCACTGCAAAGACTTCAGAGAGTATCAAGAGTGGCTGGAAAAGAGAAACCTTCAAAGATGGGTGGATGTCGAGTCTCACGGACAGAAAATCGACGGCAAGAACATGATGCACTCTAGAAGGCTGATGGATATGGCGAGAGAAATCGCATTAGGAAAAGGAATCAATGTTCGAAGAGAAAACGCGAAAGAGCTTATCGATATAAGAAGAGGAAAGGTCGATCTTCAGACTCTTATCGACCAAGTAGAAGCAGAAATCTCGGAAATCGACCATCTTTTCAAAATATCTGGCCTTCCTGATTCGGTAGATGAAAAATTTGTCGATGGATTGCTGATCAAAATCAGGAAAAATATATATAACATCCTATGAGTACAATGATATTGACAACGATGTTTATGTTAGGCTTTCTTTTCGCGAAGATGGTCGAATCCTTGAAGAGAAGGATAAGAAGCAGAAAGGCGCTGAAAGACTGCGCAAAGCAATTCTACGAAGTTATGAGAAACCTGAAGAAAAACAGGTCAGTCTTCATAAGCAGAGTAAACCAGACGGTAATGATAGACATGAAGCTGAAAGAACACGATACCGTAAACATAATATATCTGATGGACAAAAAATTGGTGTGCATATTCAAGCAAGAAAAATGCATCTACAGCTCGGATACCATAGGCAAAGAGATAGGCGAATCTATAATAGCCAAGATACATGAAAAGTATGGCAGAGAAATAAACGACGTGGTGCAAGTATTGGGAGTGACCATTTCCAGAGAAGAGCTGGCATCCAAGATGAAAGACTTCGAAAAGACATATCCAAAGATGGATCTTGAAAAGATTCAGAAAAAAGAAGATTCGGACATAGATAAGATAATAGTAGAAAACGAAAGAAGACTAGACCTCGACGAGATTTTAGATAAAATAAACATAGTCGGCATGGATAGGCTGACAACGGAAGAACTGGATTTTTTAAAAGAACAAGGTAAAAAATAAAAAAGATGGAAAGAATCGCAATGCACAGCTACAACTATTTGATGAACAGTTGCTTTGAAAGAATAAAAGAAGGAAAATGCTATGACATGGAATTCAAGCCATATACCATATGCTTTATCGAAAAGCTGATATTCTATTTCGAAGAAAGAGAAGAGTATGAAAAATGCAAAGTGCTTCTCGACTTTTCAAAAGAAAGGTTCGACCACGAAAGAAACTATGCGATGGTATAGCAAAAAATAATCCATAAAATGGAAATAAGACAGACATCGATTTTAGAAGAATATAGCGATTCAAAAGAGGAATGCACATTCGAGTACGAAATATCGGAAATAGAACAGTATTTCATCGACGAATGCGATAGGCTAGCCGAAGAAACCGGCGAGACACATTTTCTTTTCGATACAAAGCTATCTAACTTCATAAAGAAGAAGAAAAGCATAAACAAAGAAGAACTATGTCTTCTCGAAGAAGAAGCATATCATATAGGAACCGAAATAGATTTTGGTGCGATGCCGTCTAGGTTCTCGTACTACGACACAGAGACGAAGCTAAAGGACAGATATGAAAAGTATGCTTTCGCGACTCGATTTATAGAGTCTTTGCATTTCGTGCCGTCAGAGTTCAATCTCGGACAAGAGATGGAACAATCATATATTCTAGAGCTGAGAGAAGGAGAAGATATGGAAAAGTTTATTATAAGACTACAACCTAATCTTTTTGTTAAAATTATACATATAATAGACGATTTTAATACAATATACAACGGTTTCTTCTCAAAAAGAAAGATGTTTGAATCAATTGACAAACATTCTGGAAATCTATCGAAGATTCTAATCAGAGATTCCAAGATAAAAAACATATTATCATGAAAAAAGAGAGCTTTGAGGCTCTCTTTTCTTTATTTAAGCAATGCGTAAAACTCTTTGAAGTGCTTGATGCGATCCGCCAAGCCTATATTTCCCCCATTTACTCTCTTTGTTACTTTAGCTACGACATCGTCGGTAAATCCCAAGTCGCATATAGACCATAGCTTGTTCGAGTTGAAGAAGTATGCCGCAGAAGCAAGCGGATATTTGGTAGCCACCAAATCAGGGTTCGCAACGCAATCCTCTCCGATGAATTTAGTGAATCCTTGATAGTTTGATTTACCAGTCAATTGTAAAAAACCTCTTCCTCTGAATTTGAATCCTTCTTTAGAAGACTCGTCGCCGTTGCCCATTCTGTTTGCATAGACTTTAGAAGCTATCTTTTCAGGGTTTCTCGAATATGCAGTAGTGTCGCCAGGAAAATACTTTCCAAATATCTTCTTCAATCCGTCAGCAGAATAGTTCAGGTTTTCAGTGACTGCCTTGAATCCGGCAGACTCATGTCCGCATTGTGCCAAGAAATGAGCAAGCCTCAAAGGACTGTTTATGTCGAAAGCGTTGCATGTAGAAGGTATTTGCTGGAATACAGAATCAGGAATGTGTCCTTTTATCCTATTTATGAAAGATAGCGGCGCTGATGATTCAACTTTTGATGCATTGAGCTTTGTCCAGCTAGCGTCTCCAATGATGCCATCTGCCTGTAATCCATTTTTAGACTGCCATTCTTTTACAGCTTTCTCTGTTCCAGGTCCAAAAGATCCATCTACTTTTAATCCTAGCTTCTCTTGAAGAGCTTTAACGTCTTCTCCTGTAGATCCTAATTTAAGTATCATATAAAATTTTATTTTTTCAATTCAGGCCAACCGCCAAAATATATTATTAGTATATCATGATGTTACATGTTTTTACTTCCAGCTCCATATGTAGTAGCCTCTCTCAGACTTCATTTCCGCGGATCCGTTGTATTCTTGTGAAAGCAGGTTTTCTATTATCGCAATCAGTTCTCCATCGTCTAGCTTTTTTCTTATCGCCTCGTCGAAAGCATTGAAAACCGCATCGTTGCTCGATATAAAATCTCCTAGGTTTATGGAAAGGTTTCCGCCTTGAGCTATGTCTATAAGATCAATCTCTTTCTTTTTCAGCTCAGAATAAAGATATTCAACCACGTTGTTTTCTATTATCTTCATGTCTTCTAGCGAAAAGCAAACCACGTCAAGCATCTCGTCTTCTATGTAGAAGGCATGCTTGTCGGAATCAACAACGTCTATCGAACCTAAGTTGGTGTCAAAAACGTCTGCCAACGCTTTCTCCATGTTTAGATCAGCCTTTTCGATGCCTTTGTAAAGGCATTGCCTCATAGAAGAAATCTTGAACTCGTCAGACTCGAAGAACTTGAAGCTCTCAAACGTAAGAACTCCGTCAGACTCCATGCTGGCTCTGTCTTCGATTACATCAGAAAGAACTCTTTCTATTCCTGTTATTTCGTTTAGCTTGTTTCTTATTAAAAACTTTTTGAACCTTTCGCCGCCTGGCTCAAGGTATCTTTTAAGATTCGACGGCCTTATCTTTCCCTTTGACATGTATTCGTCTACCAATTCGTTTACTAGCTGATAGTATTTATTCGCGTCCTCTCTGCTTTTTATCGACATCTGTTTATGATTATTTTGTTGTATATCTATATATTAAAAAATTTTTTACCTTTTTATAAACAAAGGTTTAATAAAAACATATATATGTATAT
>ENA-OSIY01002025-OSIY01002025.1-marine-metagenome-genome-assembly--contig:-NODE-2025-length-10681-cov-10.175783_pt1 | contig 10681 bp, 18 predicted proteins | sample MGYA00237884_ERZ534233 | MGnify/ENA primary metagenome ERZ534233 (study PRJEB26412, sample SAMN06343840) | marine metagenome | isolation source: estuarine water | place: USA: Columbia River Estuary... | reverse complement strand
CAAGGACTGGGGGATTTGCGAGTCATTGACTTATTTTGATGCTTGGTATGCCACAGACTCTGCATATGATTGGCAAGCACCAAACACAGATCGAGTAAACTCTGCATTGGCGTCAATCATGCTGTCCATGACCTTACGCACTGGCTCCACAGTGATCATACCGCTGAACGTTTTAGCACCTTTGACTGCTGGGGCGACTACTGTATCAATATCAAATTTAAACATTTTATTTCTCCTTTAGTGAAAATATACCAACGATCCCATGATGGGCAAACGATTCCAAAAAATCAACGATATTAATCCTGATATCAAAATTGCTATTCCGATAGTATAGACCAATTCCTTCAGCTGATCCTTCATTGAAAACTCCCATATGGTGTTGCTAGTATAACACTATTTATGTGCGGTCGCAACATAAATGTATTTATGATTGGTTCAGAACTTCTATAAATAATATGTTAGTACTTATAGGAGAATCACATGTTAAACGCACTGAAGAAAATGTTTGGATTCGCACCCATAGAGCCAGTCAGAGTAGAAGCGATACCTGCACCAGTTGTAGAAGCAGTACCTGCACCAGTCGAGCCCGTGGCAGCAGTTGTAGAAACTTCTGGTACACCTGTGGTAGCGGAAGTTAAAAAAGCTCGTCGAGTACCTGCCACCCAAAAGAAACCTCGCGCATCTCGAAAAGCAGTTTAATTCTGTATGGAGATAGTGCCAGTCGGCGACACCAACCGACTGTTCCATATCACTGATGTATTACCTGACAACCTATTTCAAGATCTATTACAAGTAGCCTGGGATACCGTTCCCTGGCAACGTATACCCAACCAATCGCACTTACCCAGACGACAATTAGAGCTGGACTACATGCCATTGTTCAAAGACATAGCACAATGTCTCCGGCAACAACGTGTGGTCATTGAGCACGAATTAAACATTCAGTTCCGGCGTGATCACTTTAATACCATCTGGTGGTATGATGAACCAGGATACAGCATAGATATACACACTGATGGGCATCTACCTGCAGCAATGCAATTGTTCTGGATAGCCAGCGATCAGGCGCAAGTCACGGTGTTTTATCAATACAAGAACAAGCAATATCCCATCAGTGACTTCAAGTTCGTTCCCAACACTGGCTACATCATGCTTAACATGCCGGACACCGACGGAACCCAACCGCTACTGTGGCATGGTATGACCACCCCTGTGCCTGCTGATCAATTTCGTATCAGCAGTTACAGTCTGTTGGGAGTTTACTCACAATAGTTCAGTTTGTGTGCATGTTCATACAATAACTTGCTAGCCAAGTTCTTACCCTTGCTTTCGCACATGATATCAAACTGATCCCAGAACGTCAATGCCCAATCATTGACAGCATGGTTCCAATAGAAATCACTATGAGCACGTAATTTTTGTTTCTTGTGACCCTGTGACACTAATTCAGTATGATCTGGCAAGACATCTTGAGCATGATCAATCAGTATATCTTCCCTACTCACACTGTAATGGCATACTGGTCTAACACCACGCCAGCTGTCAATTATGCCCTTAACTCTATCGTCGGTGGGTTGGATATACTCTCCGGTTCTGATCCAATGATGATGTATATCCAGAACCAGGGCACAATCCTGGGCCAGTTCCTGGCTGGCGTCGATTCCCCAGGACATTTCGTCGTTTTCGATGGTAATACAATTTCTCGCTTCGGGAGATAACCGTTGGAGGGCAGAGCGAATACCGGCTGGACCGCGTCGACCCGAGATGTGGACATTGATCTTGAAATCCTGAAAGGTTTGTCCGTAACCCATCCATCTGGCCATGTCAGCATGATATTCAAACTCCGCTATACTTCTATTTACAATTTCGTCAGATTCCGAAGCTAACACACAAAATTGTCCGGGATGGAAACTCAGTCTCACATCCAATCTGCGAGCAGTTTCACCAATGGGGGCAAATATCTTTTCCAAATGATTCTGCACATCTGTCTGTTGCCACCAGGCTTGCCAATCTTTTTCAGTATAGCCCTGTAACATTTCCGATCCCATACGCATCATTCTGCGTTCAGCTGGTAGAGTAGCCACACGCTCAATCATGCGAACAGCGGCCCGAGTATTGTGATTCATAATGTCCCACTGCCGTTGTTCAGCTTCCAGCGGATGTTCACGCAACCAACGCATGGTGGTTGATCTGCCGTTTAGATCTCTACTGGTGCTATTGGCCTTGATACCAGCTACTTCACTAGCATGATCCAACCATTTGCAAGCATAGCCTATACGTTTCATTTGTAGTCCCGAGTCAGTGATGCCCATAGCATCCATTGTTGAAATGCTTCATATACCAGACGAGCTTCGTCCGGTCCTTGTGGTACTTCGACGCCGCGTACCCAAAATCCTGCCGGTGTAATCTTGAGCATTTCTGATCCATCGCTACTGGGCCCGGTGTTAAAAGCAATCACTGGATTGACCTCCAGATGTTCGTTAAATGGTAATGCAGTATATATGTTTTTACTCATGATAGCAACAGTCTTGTCAACCCACATATGTCAATAATTGTCATACTGATAGCCATCATCATTGTGCCGAAACTGCCACGACTGCGAGCACAGAATATATTTAATATAGTGCCACTGAGCCATATGGGATAAGTCCACAAGAACGGCACATTGGGTACTGTTACGGCAAATATCACTGCGGCTATGATACAGCTGATCCAATTCCAAGTTTCTGCCACGAACCGCCAGGGATGACTGTGGAAGTCACGCTGGATAAACTGCCATCCCTGGCCGATTTGCTCCAGCATAGCTCAGTCCTTCTTGCTACCAAACAAGCTCAATAAGCTCAAGAACAAGTTGATAAAGTCCAGATACAGGGTCAATGCACCCATTACTTCCACGTTCTGAGTCTGACTATCAACACCCACCGCTTCGCGAATCTTTTGGGTATCGTATGCTGTCAGCCCCAGGAAGATAATGATGGCCAAGGCACTGATAACCATTTGCATCACTGTGCTACCAATAAAGACATTGACAATACTGGCAATAACAATTGCAATCAGCCCCACAAACATAAATTTACCTACACTATCTAAACTTCGCTTGGTAAAGTAACCATACAGACTCATGGTGCCAAACAATACACCAGCACCCATAAAGGCACCTGCGATACTGCCCAGAGTATAAATTACAAATATCGCTGAAAAGCTCAGACCCATCAGTGCGGCGAACCCATGTAACAGCAGTTGCCCACCCACTTTACCCACACGTTCCATAAAGTAACCCACCGCAAATACCGCGGCCAGTGGAGCAAATATCACGATCCATTTCATCACACCAGTGAACAGAAACTTCATCAATTCTGGACTGGAACTAACTGCAAAACTAATCAGCATGGAATTCATGATGGCCAAAAACATGTAATTATACACACGGATCATGGCATCATTGATTTGCTCGGCAGAGCGATACATCGGGGGACAAAAATTTTCTTCGTAAACCATTTTAAACTCCTATGTTAAAGGTATCGCTACTGTAACACAGGGTCAGCAGTGATGTCAAGTTTAAAATGTAATAGTGATGATATGCTGATAGCCTTTGCTCAGCATACCTTTGAACATCATGGATTTTTCAAATGTGAAGTTGGTTGCGCCAGCGTCAGAACTCATACGTGCCAATTGTTTAAAAAACAATGTTCTGCGGCCAAACAGCTCGGATGTGACACAATCGTCGTTGGGCAAAATCTTATGTACCTTGGTCTGCCAACTATTGCGACTGGTATGTAGATGTCTTTCCAGATAAGCCACCAGTCCATTCTGAGTTTTGTAGCTCTGTGGGTCACCAAATTCTCTGTTGTTCTCGCTCATGTTTTTGTAATCACTCACAGATGTAATCAACACCCGGCGGGTGATATCAAAAGCATCATGGATAATATCTTGTTGTTGTTCTTCAGTATCAGCAAACGTGAAGTATTCGTCCAATGCCACCACCGCATCGTATCTGCCGTTCACTGTCATGGGTTGAAACAATTCGCGATCTTGCTCGGGTACATCAGCATGGTCTGTCAATGTAACTTTAAATCCTGCTTGTGCCAGTCCTATTGCAGTGGGACCATATCCATAATGCAATACTGTAGTGATGTCACGATTCTGCAAAATTTTAAGTAGATTGGCTGTCTTCTTGCTTACCAATTCGTCACGTCGTAGTAATTCGTTAAACGAGTCAGCTATTAATTTATTATAGTTCTGAAATCCCTGATTCATAATAGGTTTTTATCCACTGTGTTTATTATTTACCCAAAACTATAAATAATTGTACAAAGTACTATAAAGTACTAGTAGCATCTAAGTATTTACAATTATAACACGCTAGGAGCAAAAATGTTTAACAATTTCTTTCGTAATCGAGAAGTTGCCATGATACGTCGCTGGCAACAAGAACAGTATGACAATCGTTGGTTGTATACTGGAACAGACTTAATTCATTGTGGGCTGTTGGGGGTAATAATAGGTATACTAGTGGGCATGGCCCTGGTGATCCGATAATGGGTGACTATTTCAAACTAGTAGCCGAACTGGGCTTCCCTATTGCTGCCGCTTGTGCTGGCGGCTATTTCGTTTTCTTGACATTAAAATTCATATTGGCCGGTGTCACCAGTTCAGTTAATGGACTTAAAAATATCATTGGTGCGTTGGACAATCGTGTCAAGACCATGAACCATGATGTTATACGTATTGACACAATAGTAAGTAATGCCTTGGGTTTGCAACCAGATGTGGATCGTATTGCCCGGGCTGACGGGAAAAATGACGCAAGGAGAGATTAATGATATATCAATATGCTGTTTACACTGGCGATTCAAAGTTTTTAGAAGTAACACGCTGGTTAATAAAAAATAAAATAAAGATAGAGGCACATCTAAACCGCACAAGGTTTTGGATACCCACAGGGCCGTTATTAACGGAATTTCTGTTGCGTTGGCATGACGTTTGTCCACCTGTCAACGAAGGAGCCGAAAATGCTGTATTTGGATTATAATTGGGACTTAACTTCCACCCGAATGATTCCTGATCAGGAATTAAATACTGATACCCTAAATTGGCAAGTGGGAGATTGTTGGCGTATAGAGGAGAGTGGTACAGGGAGAAAGATTTTAGTAAAGATCGAGCCGTTGGTTGAATTTTTAAAGGCTGGGGAAGCTACACTGGGTAAATAGAGATGAACTCATAACACAAGGAGAGATCAAATGTCATGGAAAAGTTTTACGAAAAGTGTAAGTAAAGCGACCGATACAGTAGTGAAAGAAACTACCAAAGCAGCCGATACTGTGGTCAAAGAGACCACCAAAGTTGCTGATACAGTAGTGAAAGAAACTACCAATATAGCCAACGATATTGCCAAAGGTACCACAGAGGCATATAATTATTCAGCCAATCTGGCCAAAGATACTGCCGCAGTTACCAAAAGTGTTTCAAATACCATTGCAAAAAATACCGAAGAAGCAGCCAAGCAGGGTATCAATACTGCAAGTACTGAGTGGAAAGAAGGATCCAAAGTTGCCGAAGCCGCTTACAAAGATGGTGCCGAAGCAGTTCAAAAGGTGGCTGAAGATGCTTACAAATGGGCAGATGCAAATGCTTGTCGTATTGGATTAAATATGGCATTGACCATGGGTATTGTTGCATACTTTACACCCAAGCCAGCACCTGGTGATCCTGGCACGATTAACTCCACTGCGGCTAGTGCCACATGGGTAGCTTGGTTTGCCGCACAAGGTGCCAAGGCTGCTACCAAGGCAGAAACACTGGTAATTAGTTCTGCACTGGCTTATATCATCAATGAGGGAATTTTCCTTATTCCTGGTGTTAAAGGACAAATTAACAAAGATTTAATGCAGACCTGTTTGTGTAACAGTATCAATACAACCATTAGTAACCCAATTTTGTGGGCAACTCCTGCTGGTGTTGGTGTTGCAGTTGGTTCAGCATTTTCTCCCATTATCGCAACATTGATATGTGAAGGGGTGTTGCCCAAGGGTGCCGGTGCTGGAGTAGATAAGAAGGCACAAGACCAAGGTATCAAGTTGGCCAAAGATGGATTGGCCAAGTTGGGTATCAAGACATAGTAACAAAGTATAACCGGCAGTTATTGCCGGTTATATTTCAACAAGGAAAAATAACGATGGCCAGTGAACTAGTAGACATGATCAACAAGTATGGGTTTCCCATAGTAGCCGCAGGTGGCATGGGTTACTTAATTTTCTACGTGTGGACCTGGGCCACTAAAGAAATTAAACCTGTGTTAAGCGAAGCAAGCGGTACATTGATAGCATTGATTGACCGTATACGCATGTTAGACAACGACCTGATTCGATTAACTCAAAAAGTTAATACTACATTACATCTACGTGGCAAGATTATTGAATCAGAACGTGTTATGGAAGCTCACAAGGTTGATGTTGAGGCTGAAAAGAAGTTTAAAAGTGCCGTAGACAATGAAGACAAAAACACAGCCAAAGCCGGTGAAGGTTAAATAATAGTATAACAAGGAATTTTATCATGACCACTGAACAAACACCATTACCCACAGCACCGTTACCATTTCATGCAGATACTATGACGTTGCAATATGCTGAAGTAACTACAGTACCAACCGGACCAGATACACCCCCACCACCAATGCAGGCCTTGCCAACTGAAAAGCCAGATTGGTATCATGAAGTCCCCACAGTATAATTACTTGCTGGTACTAATAAACACACCATCCCAGTCTTTGGGCAAATCAACATTGCGTAGATCTTTAACACGATCAATCATCATATCGTAATAATGGTCCATTTGCCCATCAAATTCACCCTTGAGTGCCCGTGATAGTTTAGTTGCGGCAGTCCAGTCTTGCGCTCGATATGCCACCATCATGGCTTCATGTTGTTCACGTGCCATTAACCATTCAGCAGTGGCACCAGCATCTGTTGTGGGCAATACTGTAAACACATTGACACCAAGTTTTTTACCCTTTACTGCGATACAATCCAGTTCTAACACAAAGTATTCGTCTTTGATTTGTTCCGCCGTTTGCGAGCCCAAAACGATTTTGACTCCGTAGGGTTTGCTTTGTCCTTCCAAGCGGCTGGCCAGATTGACTGAGTCGCCCAGACAAGTATAATCAAAACGCTGATCACTGCCCATATTCCCAACCACAACGACACCAGTATTAATACCAAGACCCATGCCAAAAGCTGGTACACCCTCCTGGGCAATTTCTTCATTGAATGCATTTAGACTCCCCATCATTTGTAATGCGGTACGTACCGCGTTCTTGGCATGATCAGGATCGTCCAGTGGAGCGTTCCAGAATGCCATCTGTGCATCACCTATATACTTGTCCAATGTACCGTTATTGTCAATAATCTTGGCCGTCATTGCTGTCATATAACGGTTCATAATTTTAGTCAATCCCTGTACATCAGCACCATAGTGTTCACTGATACTGGTAAAGCCACGAACGTCAGTGAACATAATACTCAGCTCGCGACTGTCTCCACCCAGCTTTAGTAGGTCCGGATTTTTCTGTAGCCTTTCCACCATGTCTGGGCTCAGATAACTGCCGAATTGCTTCTTTATTTGCAGTTTCTGGGTGAGTTCTTTAGCGAATTTATTAAACAACAAATAACCATATACCAGCGCACCAGCCACTACTGCAAACGTTGCATCCAATAGGTAATTGTAATAATGAAAGCAAACAAAACTGGATACCAATGCCACAGCACAATACCCTACGAAAACTGGTATAGTTAATGCCAATCCGGTTCTGGGAACCAGATACAACATTGCACCAGCTAATACTACAAAGAACAAAATCTCAATCACATCTGCAAAGTCTGGTCTAATCAAGTTGGTGCCAGATATCATAGTAGTTAATGCATGAGCTTGTAAATCGTGACTGGCACTGATACCAACTGGTGTGGTGTATTGTCCGGCCAATCCCTCGGCAGTGATACCAATAATTGCCACCTTGCCGGCAACTGAATCAAAGTTATCTGTTGCTTCTATTCTATGAAAATCATGATTGAACTTTACAAACGTTCGGGCATTGCGGTCTGTGGTCACTGTGGCAAAGCCAGGTATACGCACCGCTTCCACTCCATTGACACCGGACTTCATTTGATAACTGGATTGGTTTCCCAATACTCTGAGCGTTTCCAAACTTAAACTGGGATATAAATTGCCACCAATATAAACCACATGTGGTATTTTACGGGCAACACCGTCAATTTCAGGAGCAGTAGCAACCATACCAACACCAGCAGATGCCTTGGCAAAACGTTCTAGTGGAGAAATAGCACCACCCCAGGCAAACAGCCAGGGTTTTGGATCTGTACCCACTGTGGCAATACCACGTGTTACTGCGCTGGGTTGACTATTTTGTGATGTGGCTGTTTGTGCAATAATTACATTGCTTTTACTTAATGCTTTGACCAGTTCATCATCTTTACCAAAACGATCTGGTTCACTGAATATAATCGGCATTACAATTGCCTTGGCACCACGAGCAGACAAACGATTTACGATGTCAGCAATGACATTCCTAGGCCAAGGCCATTGCCCATATTTGGCAATACTTTTCTCTCCAATATCCACCAATACAATGTCGCTGTTGGGTCGAATAGATTCGATACTTTGCATATAGTCAAAACTTTTGACTCTGGCCAACTCCACAGGATATGGATCAGCAAAACGAAATACAACCAACAACATCATCAAACATAATACTGCCCAAACTGACAGCGCGAATTTTCTTATCATTGTAATATCCATTGGTGAAGTTATGAAAGTTATTATAGCATAGATCAAACAATAATGCTAGTAACTTGATATCATATATTTATTCATAGAAATATTGGGCTGATAAGTATAATATGCTTAAAGATACCTTTTGCAGTAGCCCTTGGTTTTCCATGCGAGTTGAACCCAACGGTCAAATGCATTATTGCCGTTGGTCTACACCAAACAATCGTGGGCCACACAACATCAAAAATACCAGTTTGCAATCATATTTTAACAGCGATGAAATGAAAAGTATTCGCACAGATATGGTACAGGGCAATGCAATAACATCCTGCCAACGATGTTACAAACAAGATGATCCTGATATTAATAAGATTAGTGGACGAGCCAGGCAGCTATGCAAAAGTGCTGTGGATTTACAAAATTTTGATTACAGTTTTGCAAGTAGTCCACACTATGAATATTGGAAGTTCAGTCAGGAAAACGCAGGGGCGGCCAACAGCAAATTGGCTGATTTGCAAATTGACTTGGGCAGCTGGTGTAACAGCGAATGCATCATGTGTTCTCCCAAATTCAGTACTAAATTGTATTCAACGTTTCAAAAATTAGATTGGTTAAATCCCACCAATCCATTGTATCAGGGCAAATTTGATAAACCCAATGATTGGACAACTGACAAAGAAACTCTCACACGGTTTGTTGGTGAGATCGGTGAACTTACTGAATTACGTTACATACATTTGTTGGGCGGAGAAACTCTTTACATTCCTGCATTTTATCGACTGTGCGAGGAATTAATAAAACAAGGTATCAATAAACATGTAACCCTGGGATTCACCACCAATGGCACAGTATGGCGTGATGACTTGAGTGACATACTCAGACAATTTCACACTGTGCATTTGGGGGTTAGCATTGAAACCACCACACCACTAAATGATTACATCAGATATCCCGGCAAGATTGACGTCATAACTGAAAATATATTGAAATTTAAATATTTAAGTATTCGCAATCCCAATATTCAGATTCAACTTAGACCCACACCCAGTCTGTTGAGTATATGGCATTATGACGAACTTGTGAAATTCCAGCTGAAATACAAACTGGGTGCTGAATCATGTCATATATTAGACCGCCCAGAGTGGTTACAGATGTCAGTATTACCGTATAATTTGCGCCAGATGGCTGCTGATAAATTACAGTATGTACTTGATGCCAACCAATTAACCAATATACCGATATCCAATAACCCCAATATGCGTAACAAGAGTTTATTTGAATCCGTGTTGGTACAAGATGTTACTGGGTTAATGAGTCTGTTGCGTGAGGACTATATAGATAACGATGAGATACGATTTAAACTTGTGCGGTTTTTACATGACTTGGAAGGCAAACGTAAAAACTCAATATTAGATTACTTACCAGAATATGAAGAATTTCTACGACAGTACGGATATTAGACAAAACATACAATTGCCGGTCATTTGCACCAGTGGTATACTGCTGATTGACGGGGTGCGAACCGGTATCGCACCCCTGCTGTCTGCCTTTGTTATTAATGTAACCAATCCCGGTCCTGACACAGCAATCTATGTTGATGGCAATGAAATCTATCCCAAGTTCAAAATGATGGCACAGCACACTGATCTGGAAATACAAATCAATGTGAACCGTGCCTTCTATTCTTGGTACCACGTTGTAGCAGGGCGTGGCTGGATATTATACGACCACGATACTTACTAGTTAAAACCCAATGGTTTCCAATCCAATTAAGTAGTCAAAAAAATAGGGCCCGAAGGCCCTATTTAAGTTAGAAGTTTATCTTGGCTCTAACTGATATTGCGTTTGTTGCTATCTGATCCTTGTCTTGTCTTACTGCGCTTACACTGATAGTTTG
>ENA-OSIY01002024-OSIY01002024.1-marine-metagenome-genome-assembly--contig:-NODE-2024-length-10683-cov-5.123138_pt1 | contig 10683 bp, 11 predicted proteins | sample MGYA00237884_ERZ534233 | MGnify/ENA primary metagenome ERZ534233 (study PRJEB26412, sample SAMN06343840) | marine metagenome | isolation source: estuarine water | place: USA: Columbia River Estuary... | reverse complement strand
AGAAGACGGCATACGAGATTTCTGCCTGTCTCGTGGGCTCGGAGATGTGTATAAGAGACAGCCATTAACGAAATCGGGACGAGGACAAATTTTGAAATTTGTCTGGCGATCCAAACCAAATACAAAGGTATAAAATTTATTTCATTATAACAAATATAAAAATTTTAACATTTATGTACTCCCGCAGCCCAAAACAAATGCTCAAGGGGATCAGCGGTGGAGCGGGTATGTATCGTGCTCCGCAAAGTTTGCGTGACGGTATTGTATTGCCTAAAGAGTCCCTGCTTACTTTATTCCAATCACCACAACGCTACAACGATGTTCCACTCATGACAGGAACCAACCGAGATGAGGCTAAATTGTTCTTGGCGCAAGATCCTGAGTTTGTTAGACGCCGCTTTGGTTTTCTACCACATATCAAAGATATAGACGTATACAACAGCACATCGGCTTACATTTCTGACGCTTGGAAGGCAACAGCTGTGGATGAGGTGGCCGCTGTCATTTCTGCTAATTCAGAACAAAAGGTTTATGCCTATCGCTGGGATTGGGATGAGGGTGCGACAACCTGGTTGGTGGATTATTCAACTCTGATTGGTGCAGGTCACGGCATGGAAGTGGCTTTTGTTTTTGATGATTTTGATGGTGGCATTCTGGTTCCCGGTTTTTACAACGAACAGAATTCTCCAGGTCGCGATGAGTTAGCTAGGGAAATGCGAAGCTATTGGTCTCAATTTGCCAAAACGGGTGATCCTGCTAGCGGCCGAAAAGGCGATTTATCCCAGTGGGACGCTTGGAGTAACAATGGCCCCAATATTATGATTTTAGACTCTATCAGTAGCGGCGGTTCTAAAATGAGCCGAGAACCAATGACCATCGCGATGCTCAAACAACGTCTGGTTGAAGACTCTGACATTGCCGATACAAAAACACGCTGTAGCACACACGCAGAGCTGTTTCTGAAAGCTAACTCCGGAGATGATTTTTGGAACGAACAGGAGTATCTAGATCTTGGTTGCGGGCAATATAGCCCCTGGACAATGGAGTTTGTTGGCGAATAAAAGCCGCAGCCAAGCATATACTGTATGCCTGAGATGACGGTCAGTGGTGACTAACTTCTCCATTTTATCTCAGTAAAGTTGGTTCTTGTGAATGATTTTAGTGAACATCAAGACGAGTAGATTTGTGGGGTGGATATTTTGAACTTGGTCATTAACGAACCTTAACTTGAAATGTATTACTATGTGATAGTCCTTGGGCAATGCGATGGCAATATTATAGGTGTTGTGACTGGTTGATGCAGGAAAAAAATAAATAATGGCTGATGGCGATGATGAAAAATCATTAAGATCTCATACATTTGGTCACTATGGCAATGTGGGCTCATAGGGGGTGATCTGGATGCCAAGGTGGTTTTTATAACATGAACTGCCCAATAAGGATCTGGCGAGCTCCAAGAAATATAGCTTTTGTTGATGCGCGCTATGTCAGCATCAGAAACCGGAAATTGAGACAAAGTATGGCAATGGAATATCATCATTTTAAGCGGGAAGATTTTGCTTATCAATCTGCCTATTGCGAGGAAAATATTTGGCATTTATGTCAACAAAATAATTTTCAAAATAGTTATGTCGTTTTTATTTTTAGCAAGGGTGAAGCCTTCCCCATGCTGAATCAAAGAGCTTCTGAATATACTGAATTTCCGATTTTTTGGGACTATCATGTGGTTTTATTAGTTATGAATGGAAACAATCAAATATTCGACTTTGATACATTACTGCCTTTTAACACTGATATGGAGTCATATTTTAGTGAGTCCTTCGTCGATGAACGCTTACTTTCACACAAAGAAACCCCTTTGTTTCGCATAGTACCTTCGAATGAATTTGTCACGTTATTTTCTTCAGATAGGAGCCACATGAAAACCCCGAGCGGTTGGCTTTCTCCACCTCCTAGCTGGCCAATCATTGGTGTAGGAACCAACTTGGCAGGATTTATTCAAGCGAAAGCCAATCAGTTTGGTAAATTACTAACGTATGATGCGATGTTAAGCCGCTTTAATTTGTCTGGTGAAATTGGAAAACGTGGAAAATAGAACGTATGCACTAACGAGTAATCTGAATTTATATCTGAGGTTTAAAATTGAAAAAAAGTATTGTTATTCTTCTTTTTGTTAGTCTGTTGACGGGTTGTTCAAATTCAAATTGGCGCACGGCTAGTCGGAAACCTGCTGGTATTGCCGTTGATCCAACAAAATACAAAGAAGCGGTTATTGAGGTGTATGCCGCCGATGCCTTTAGTTGGCGAGGTTGGTTTGCAGTGCACACTTGGATAGCGGTTAAACCTCAAAATGCGGCTGAGTATACTGTTTTCGAAGTGGTGGGTTGGCGAGTAAAAAGCGGCATGCCTGCATTGCGTGAGTATAAAACAACAACACCAGACCGCTATTGGTTCGGTGCAAAACCAGAAAAACTATTATCAGTGCAAGGTGATAAAGCCAACCGGCTGATCCCTCAAATTTTTAATGTCATTGCCCGTTACCCTTGGGCTAATGAATACACTTTGTTCCCTGGCCCAAACAGTAACACTTTCCCCCAATGGGTTGGACTTCAAATACCTGAGCTTGGTTTAGAGCTACCTTTTCGTGCTTTAGGAAGCAGTTATGCTAACTAGCTTTTGGATGGTTGAAATTTAAAAAACTGCATCAATCATTTTTTGTGCGTTTTTTTGTTTTTATTGATCACAGAAATGAATAGCATCTGCAAGCGTTTTTTGGTCGCACATGACTTTGATATAACCAAGTTTATGTTGTTAATGTTACGAGTTAAGTGTGCTGACTATGTTGTGAAAATAGAATGGCCGATTATTGCAGGTAGGCTTGGGGAATGATGAACAGTTACTCATTTCTGATGTGATGTTACATGTAAAAAGTGGTTTAGGCATGCGTCGCTAAGTGCCTCAGCAAATATCACGTCTAGGGATCATGATGCTTACCAAAAATACTGTAGAACCTAGAGTGGGTCATAAATTCAATCCTCAAGACATAAGAGTGGGTACAAAGTCTAAAATCTGTTCACTCCACAACTTGTGTTAACCAAAAATAGTATTATCCTAGCGTTAAAAATATGACTGTGTGGGTTTAAAATGTTTTCATTTGCTGAAGTGATTTTGGTGGCATTAGCCATGGTTCTTATCGTTGAGGGGATTGGCCCGATGTTGTTTGCACATAAATGGCAACGTTTTCTGCAACAAATATCACAGCAGCCGATTAATCAATTGCGCACTATGGGAGGGGTTTTGGTGACTATTGGCTTAGTCAGTTTGATGTATTTACTTTAATTTTATGCCTCAGTTTGTGCGTCATTATACAATTGATTATAAGCTGCGCGATTTTGCTATTTAGATGCAGATTGTTTTTTGTTAGAATCCTCGCCTAATTTTACGACTCCCTTCTATTCATGGCTAAAAATGTTGTTGTACTTGGCACCCAATGGGGTGACGAGGGTAAAGGTAAAGTGGTTGATTTACTCACAGATCAAGCAGCTTATGTAGTGCGTTATCAAGGCGGCCACAACGCCGGTCATACACTTGTTATAGACGGTGAAAAAACCGTATTGCATCTTATTCCTTCGGGAATTTTACGTGAAAACGTGACCTGTGTTATCGGTAATGGTGTTGTGCTAAGCCCAGAAGCGCTGCTTGAAGAAACAGCGATGCTAGAAGCACGTGGTATACCGGTTAAAGAGCGCTTACGTATCAGTGAAGCCTGCCCGCTTATTCTGCCATATCACGTAGAACTAGATATGGCTCGTGAAAAAGCCCGAGGTAAAAAAGCCATTGGCACAACAGGGCGTGGTATTGGTCCCGCTTATGAAGATAAAGTATCTCGACGTGGTTTGCGTGTAGGTGACTTATTTAATTCTAAAGACTTTGCGGTTAAGTTAAAAGAAATCCTTGAATATCATAACTTTATGCTAACCAACTACTATAAAGTTGAGCCAGTTAGCTATGAAAAAGTATTAGCTGATGCACTAGCAGTAGCCGATATACTAAAAGCCATGGTGGTTGACGTGACCGACGTGTTAGATAAAGCTCGCTTACGAGGCGATGCCATTATGTTTGAAGGTGCACAAGGCACTTTATTGGATATTGACCACGGCACCTATCCTTATGTGACGTCATCTAATACTACCGTAGGCGGTGTTGCCACAGGGGCGGGGTTTGGGCCACTTAATCTGGATTATGTATTAGGTATCGTTAAAGCCTATACCACTCGTGTTGGCTCAGGTCCTTTTCCTACAGAATTAGACTGTGAAGTAGGCCAGCACCTTGGCGTAAAAGGTCATGAATTTGGTGCTACGACAGGCCGTAAGCGACGTACCGGTTGGTTTGACGCTGTAGCTATGAAACGTGCAGTACAAATCAATTCTATTACTGGTTTTTGTTTAACTAAGTTAGACGTGCTTGATGGCTTAGAAAGCCTGAGTATCTGTACAGGATATAAAGACGCCCAAGGAAATATCCAAGACGTGCCACCTATGGCAGCTGATGGTTATGAATTGATCACACCGGTATATGAAAGCATGCCTGGTTGGAATGAAAACTCTTTTGGTGTGACTGAATTTGCAGATTTACCCCAAGCGGCTAAAAATTATATTAAGCGCATTGAAGAATTAACAGGTGTGCCAATAGACATTATTTCAACTGGCCCTGATAGAAAAGAAACGATAGTGTTAAGACACCCCTTCGAGATTTAAAGCCCTTGATGCAATTGGTAAATTAAGGCTGCAATCTGCGGCCTTTTTTTTTAGCTGAGTAAATAGAATGCTTGTAGACAAATTTTCCACGTCTGCCCGTTAGGTTTCATGAGTGCGTCGCTTAAGATTTGAATAAATTTAGCTTTGTGGAAAATTGGTATAACATGGGTATATCGAACATAAATTTGTTATAGGTATCCCATGCAGGCAGAAACGCTCTCAAATAAGATCCATACTCCATCAGTCGCGGATATTGCGCCCAAAATACAACTTATAAAAAACACGTTTGCTTCAGGAAAAACCAAACCATTGCCTTGGCGTATCGAACAGCTCGCACAAATCAGAAAAATGGTGGTTGAGCAGCAAGATAAAATTTTTGTGGCAATGCAACAGGATCTTGGTCGTTGTAATATGGAATCATGGACTGCTGAATTAGGTGGTGTGATCAGCGAAGTGGATCATTCGCTTAAACACTTAAAAAAGTGGGTAAAACCGCGCAAAGTGCCCACTCCCATCATTGCCCAGCCTGGCAAGAGTTATATGTTGCCGGAGCCCTTAGGCACAATTTTAATCATTGGTGCTTGGAACTATCCACTGTTACTGGTGTTGTCACCTTTAATTTCTGCGATATCTGCTGGCAATAATGCAATTATAAAACCTTCTGAGTTATCAGCGAATGTATCGAAGTTGTTGGTTGAGTTGGTTGCACAATATTTAGATAATGATGCTTTTGCTGTAGTAGAAGGGGCAGTAGATGAAACCACTGAGCTACTAAAACATCAGTTCGACCACATTATTTATACAGGTGGCGAAGTGGTGGGCAAAATAGTGATGCGCGCTGCAGCTGAATTTTTAACACCTGTGACTCTGGAATTAGGTGGCAAAAGCCCTTGTATTGTTGATAGTTCTACTGATCTTGATGTCACTGCTGCGAGAATTGTCTGGAGCAAATGGATGAACGCCGGGCAAACCTGTGTGGCACCTGATTACGTGCTCGTTGAGGAGTCTTTTGCTGCGCCACTCATCGATGCAATTAAACATAAACTTACTGAGTTTTATAGTGCTGACGCGTCTAGTAGCAAAGATTATGGGCGTATTGTGAGTGAGCGGCACCTGACACGTATTGTCAGTTACTTAGATGGCCAAAAGGTTGTGCATGGAGGCAAACACGATGTTGAAAATAAGTATATTGAGCCGACTATTGTGCTTAATCCTGCTCATGACAGTCTCTTAATGCAACACGAAATTTTTGGCCCTATATTACCCATAGTGACAGTAAAAAATATTTCCGAATCGATTCCATTTGTGAATAAGCGAGCTAAACCGCTGGCACTCTATATCTTTAGCAAAAATAAGGATTTTGAACAGCAAGTTCTCACTGCAACCAGCGCTGGAATGGTGTGTATCAATGACGGTTTTATGTTTGCTGCCAATTCTAATTTACCTTTCGGCGGTGTAGGTAGCAGTGGTACAGGTGCTTATCATGGAAAAATAGGTTTTGATAATTTTAGTCACTTAAAATCAGTGATGAAACGCAGTTTTTGGTTTGATGTGCCGTTACGTTATCCTCCCTTCACGAATAAGAAATTTAAACTTTTGAAAAAACTTATATAGGTGATACATGACACTTACCCCCTTTCATTTAGCTATTCCTGTTACAGATTTAGAGCAAGCTAAAGCCTTTTATGGTGGCTTGTTGGGTTGTGATAAAGGCCGCTGGTCTGAACAATGGATCGATTGGAACTTCTTTGGACACCAATTGGTGACGCATCTCGTGACACAAATGCCAAGTTTACCCAAACATAATCAAGTGGATAACCATGCCGTGCCTGTTCCACACTTCGGTGTGGTTCTAAACTGGATAGATTGGCAAGACCTGGCGAGCAAGCTTAGTGCCGCCAATGTTGATTTTATTATTAAGCCTCATATACGATTTGAAGGACAAACTGGCGAGCAGGCGACTATGTTTTTTCTCGACCCTTGTGGTAATGCATTGGAATTTAAAGCATTTCAAGACATTGAGCAGTTGTTTGCGAGTTAATATTAATAACCTATTGGAAATCTTTATATTGATCGGTTATATCGATTGCGCTGTTGAGTAATTTTTATTAGCCATCAAGCGTTATAAGAACTATTGTTTGTTTACACTCTCAACCCACAAGGTAACGAATAATGAGTCATATTAATATTGGTATCAATGAAAAAGACCGAGAAGTCATTGATCTAGGTTTAAAGTCCTTGTTAGCAGGCTCCTATAGGCCGTATTTACAAACCTGTAATTTTCATTGGAATGATATTGGTCAGCAGTTCAGATAATTACATCTGATGCTGCCATCCCTTTTTATGGCACACCCGCCAAAGGCGACTTAGTTAAAAATGTTAAAGCACCAATGATGCTGCAATTCGCTGAAAACGATAAAAGAGTGAACGCCACTTGGTCTGATTATGAAGTCGCTTTAAAAGCTAACAATGTAAATTACTCTGCACATTTTTATCCGAATGCTCAGCATGGTTTCCATAATGATTCTACCTGTCGCTATGATCCTAAAGCGGCTGAGCTTGCATGGTCGCGCACGGTAGTGTTTTTAAATAAAATTTAGCTTGACGGCTTGAGGAACAGAAATGATTGACTTAGCTTATCTGGCGATTTTAGCGATAGTGATGCTATTCACCGGCGTAAAAACTCTAAAAAGCATAGTGCTTATCTCAGCGTTTTCCTCTTTTTTCTCGTTTTTAGTGAGTTTAAGTCTAACACCGCAGGTTAAGCAGCGCTTGGTGCAGGTGATTAAGCAAAAAGTGATCTCAACACGTCTGATAGCGATTATTGTTTCTATTCTATTGTCAGCATGCGCCACTTTACACCCTAATTTTGAGGCGCCACAAGTCAGTGTTAACTCATTTAAAGTACTGCCCGATGGTGGCTTAAATCCTACTTTTGAAATCGGTTTGCGAGTGGTTAACCCAAATAGTATTTCGTTGAATTTAAAAGGGTTGTCATACACGGCCAGTATCGAAGGCAATCAGATAGTTTCTGGCGTGGCTAATCAACTTCCCGCTGTGCCAGCTTATGGTGAAGAAGACATAAAACTCCATGCACAAGCAGACTTATTTGGGGGGCTTCGCTTAATTGCGGATCTCATGAAGAAAAGAAATACACCAATTTCTTACACTTTAAAAGTCAAAATGGACGTTAGTACTTTTGCTCTGCCTATTTACATCACTCGAGAAGGTAATCTGACTATTCCAACTGCTGATTAATCCAAAAAAAGCACTCCCTTTATCAGAGGTAGTGCTATTTTAGAATAGGGTTTGGAGTTAGTTAAACACGCTCGAACACCGTTGCAATGCCTTGGCCTAGACCAATACACATAGTAGCCAAACCAATAGACTTGTCGTTGGCTTCCATCAGATTGATGAGAGTGGTAGAGATACGAGAACCAGAACAACCTAGTGGGTGACCTAGTGCAATCGCACCACCGTTCAAGTTGACTCTGTCGTCATAACTATCAATCCAACCTAGTTGTTTAATACAAGATAGCGCTTGTGCTGCAAACGCTTCGTTAAATTCAGCCAGTTCTATATCTGCCATCGTCATGCCAGCACGTTTAAGTGCTTTTTGGGTGGCAGGTACGGGACCATAACCCATAATAGCCGCATCACAACCCGCCACTGCCATGGCACGAATTTTAGCTCGTGGCGTTAATCCTAGTGCTTTGGCTTTATCAGCAGACATGATCAGCATCGCAGATGCACCATCAGATAAGGCAGACGATGTGCCTGCAGTGACTGTGCCATTGACTGGATCAAATACTGGCCTTAAGGCTGCCATAGTTTCAGTTGTAGAGTCTGAACGGATTGTTTCATCGACACTGATAGACTTTAAAATTCCGTCTGCGTCATGGCCTTGTGTGGCGACAATTTCAGTGGCCCAGCGCCCCTCGAGTGTTGCTTGGTGGGCTTGTTGGTGTGAGCGCACACCAAAGGCATCCTGCATTTCACGGGTGATACCGTTTTGACGGCCAAGCAATTCTGCAGTCATACCCATACTGCCGGATGCTTTGGCGGTATGCTTAGCAATACCTGGGTGAAAGTCTAAATTGAAATCCATAGGTACATGGCCCATATGTTCAACACCACCAATCATATACACGTCACCACGCCCAGACATAATGCCGCTAGTGGCGTCATGTAAAGCTTGCATAGATGAACCACATAAACGATTGACTGTTACTGCACCTGTTGAGCGAGGGATATTCGTTAATAATTGTGCGTTACGGGCAATATTGAAACCTTGCTCTTTGGTTTGCTGCACACACCCCCAAATGATGTCTTCTATATCATTAGGATCAAGGTTCGGATTACGTTCAACCAATTTTGACATTAAATGTGCAGATAAGGTTTCTGCGCGCACGTTGCGAAAAATACCGCCTTTAGAGCGACCCATAGGTGTGCGTATACAATCAACTACTACGACTTCTTTCATGATCTTCTCCTGAATAAATGTAACAAAGACTACGCAAAATATGATTTGTTGGAGGCAGCCATTTCTCGGACACCATCAGAAATCTGATAAACCGGGCCTAAATCAGCGTATTTATCGGCTAATGCTACAAAGTTGGCTAAGCCCATCGTTTCGATAAAGCGGAATATTCCCCCTTTAAAGGGAGGAAAGCCTAAGCCATAAAGCAATGCCATATCAGCTTCAGCTGCACTGGCAACAATACCCTCTTCAAGACAACGAATGGCTTCATTGGCCATAGGGATCATCACTCTTGCAATAATGTCGTCTTTATCGAAGTCACGTTTGGTGGCGCAATGTGGAGCGAACAATTCGTAAGCTTCTGGCGCTGCTACCTTAGCTAGGCGGCCACGTTTGTCTAAGCTAAAATTATAGAAACCAGCGCCATTTTTCTGTCCTAAGCGATTGGCTTTATATAACAAGGTCACTGGGTCGTTAGCAATTTTCTGCATACGCTCTGGAATACCATCAGCCATGACGCTAGATGCATGGTCAGACGTATCCATGCCTACCACATCAAGAAGATAAGCAGGGCCCATAGGCCAGCCAAAGATTTTCTCCATGACTTTATCAACGGCAACAAAATCTGCGCCATCCATAATCAATCGGCTGAAACCAGCAAAGTAAGGAAATAATACACGGTTAACTAAAAAGCCTGGACAATCGTTGACCACGATAGGGGTCTTACCCATTTTTAACGTGGCTGCAACAACAGCTGAAATGGTATCTTCAGAGGTGTTCTCACCACGAATAATTTCAACAAGGGGCATTTTGTGTACGGGGTTAAAAAAGTGCATACCACAAAAGCGTTCTGGTTTTTTCAGGCTTTTGGCTAATTGGTTAATAGAAATAGTAGAAGTATTAGAACAAATAATCGCCTCATCAGATACATGCTGTTCTGTTTCCGCCAACACTATGCCTTTCACTTTAGGGTTTTCGACGACCGCTTCAATCACTAAATCAACATCCGTAATGGCTGGATATTCTAATGTAGGCACGATGCTATTCAGCGTCGATGCCATGGTGGCGGCGTCGACTTTGCCGCGCTTCATGCCCTTGCCTAAAATAGTGGCGGCTTCTTTTAAACCTAAGTCTAATGCAGCTTGGTTTATGTCTTTCATGATAACAGGCGTGCCTTTCACCGCAGACTGGTAAGCGATACCGCCACCCATGATCCCTGCACCTAAGACGGCTGTTTGTTTGATTATTTTTTTAGCGGCTTTGGCTTGTTTTTTACCTTTACCTTTAACCAACTGATCAGCTAAAAATATACCTACCTGGGCTTTTGCTGCATCGGTTTTAGCTAATTTAGCAAACCCTTGATTTTCTAATCTAAGGGCTCCACTCCTGTCAAGACCAGCGGCTTTTGATACGGTCTCAACCATCATATGAGGTGCGGGGTAATGT
>ENA-OSIY01002023-OSIY01002023.1-marine-metagenome-genome-assembly--contig:-NODE-2023-length-10684-cov-5.487980_pt1 | contig 10684 bp, 6 predicted proteins | sample MGYA00237884_ERZ534233 | MGnify/ENA primary metagenome ERZ534233 (study PRJEB26412, sample SAMN06343840) | marine metagenome | isolation source: estuarine water | place: USA: Columbia River Estuary... | reverse complement strand
TTCTGCCTGTCTCGTGGGCTCGGAGATGTGTATAAGAGACAGGTATTGCTGTTAGGACGATTGCCTCATATTTAGCGAGTCAATTAGGTGAATCGGTTGGTCACACCATAGGTTATCGTATCAGAGGTGAAATAAAAGTATCAGCTAATACCCGCTTAGAGATCGTCACAGAAGGTATTCTAACCCGCATGTTACAGAATCAGCCAGACTTACCTGATGTGGGTCTGGTGATTTTTGATGAGTTTCATGAACGCAGCGTGCATGCCGATTTTTCATTGGCCCTGTGTATTGAAGTGCAACAAGCGCTTAGGGACGATTTACGTTTATTAGTGATGTCGGCTACGCTTGATGTCACAGCGCTAGGCGAGTTATTGCCTGCAGCCCAATTATTAGAGTCTAGTGGAAAAAGTTACCCTGTGGACATCATTTATCATCCCGACAATTCAAGTTTACATTTATTTGAAAAAGTCAGTCGTTTGGTCATCCGCGTTTTTCCTAAACACCAGCATGATTGTTTAGTTTTTTTGCCCGGTGCTGCCGACATTAACAAAGCTGCACAGCGTTTGAGCCAACACTTTTTAAGTGCAGGTGAAGATGAGGTTGAGGTTGAGGTTGTGAAGTTGTTCTCAGAATTATCGAAGAATGAGCAGCAACAAGCTTTATTGCCCAACCCCGCAGGAAAACGAAAAATTGTCTTAGCGACAAATATCGCTGAAACCAGCTTAACCATCGAGGGTATTGAAGTTGTCATTGATAGCGGTATTGAGAAAAAAGCAATTTTCCAATTAAATCGTGGTGTTACGCATCTACAAAGCCAAAAAATATCACAAGCATCTGCCACACAACGGGCTGGAAGAGCGGGGCGTTTGACTGCAGGCACTTGTTACCGACTATGGAGTAAAGAGCAACATAGCAGGTTAGCACAACAAATTACGCCTGAGATCATGCATAGTGACATGAGTAGCTTTATTTTAGAAAGTGCCATATGGGGAACGGATGTGTCAGCGCTTGCGTTACAAGATCATCCCAGTGACGCGCAGCTATCCCAAGGTTTTGCACTTTTAAAGCAGCTTGAATTGCTTGATGATAACCATAAACTCACGACTTTGGGCCGTAAAGCTCATGGCTTAGGTTGCCACCCTAGTATCGCCGTTATGTTGATTAAAAGTGCGAACATGAGCTCAGAACATTTAAGTATGGGATGTGCTATTGCGGCACTTTTAGAAAATAAAGACCCTATGGGCAGAACGGATAACGGTGCAAGCCTTGCCGCTAGGTTACATTTTGTATTACAACAAAGACATCATGTTATCTGGCAAGCAATCCGCCAATGGCATTCGAAATTAGCATGTCGTCTTTTAGTTTGGCCGACCGAAGACACGGCTGTTTTGGTCGGTTACGCTTACCCTCAATGGTTGGCAAAGCAGAGGAAAAATGAACGTTATCAGCTGGTGAATGGTAGCGGCGCGGTATTATACCAAGATGACGCTTTAACCGCACATCCTTGGCTAGCGATCGCAAATATGCAAACCAATGATAGACAACAAGACAATGCGCAAATTCGTTATGCAGAATCTTTAACGCTGTTACAACTTGAGCAACATTTTGAGTACTTGATTGAGAAAAAAGAGCGAGTTGACTGGGATCCTGAAAATCAAAGAATAGTCTCAGAAATGCAAAAGATTTTGGGTAAAATCATTATTCACAAACAACCCATAAAACGTCCCTCTGAGCAGCATATTCTGTCTATTTGGCGAGATGTTATTCATGCCAAAGGCATGGCAGACATGCCTTTTAATGATGAGGCTCAGCAACTTATCTATCGTGTGCAATTGGCAGCAAGTTTTGCCAGGTCCCCATCATTTTCGGCGTTTCAGGCATTACCAGATTTTACGGTAGCTGGTTTGCTCAATTCAATTGACCGCTGGCTGATGCCCTACCTTACGAATATATTAACTTGGCAGCAATTTACGCAATGTCATTTTCTGCAACAACTGCTTAACGAGTTGGACTTCGCACAGCAACAAAACCTGAACAAACAGTTACCAAAACGGATGACTTTACCCAGTGGGAGCAGTGTTCAGTTAACTTACACCTCGAGCAATTGTGTGGTGTTATCGGTGCGTATGACCGAATTATATGGTTTGCAGCGTCACCCAACGGTTGCACAACAACAGGTTCCGATTACTGTTGAGTTACTTTCTCCTGCGGGGCGCCCCATCCAAACGACGCAAGATTTACCCAGGTTTTGGCAAGGAAGTTATAAAGAGGTACAAAAAGAAATGAAAGGTCGTTATCCTCGTCATTTCTGGCCAGATGACCCAGCAAATGCTCAAGCAACAACGCGCACCAAAAAAAAGATGAACAGTAAACCATGAGTAAAATCCCCTCAGGCAAAGCTAGAGCTGCAGCAGTGAAAGCCAAGTCAACGAACATTGTATCGAAGGTTTCAATATGGAAACGACTTAACCCTTTTAGTTGGCTTTGGCGTCATTGGGGTAAGTTACTGTCTATTTTTATACTAGTGATGGCAGCTTACACACTGTATCTCGATGCAACAATTAGTCAGAAATTTGCCGGTAATAAATGGCAGGTGCCAGCACAAATATATGCACGACCCATGTATTTAAGTCTAAAACAAGAAATAAGTATTAAAGAGATTGAAGAGGAATTGCAACTATTGGGTTACAGAAGGGTGACCCGTGCCGATAGTTCAGGCGAATACCAAGTATTGACGAACAAAATTCGTATCCAGCGTCGTAAATTTGATTTCTCCCATGGCATAGAAGATTTACGATATATTGAAATTAGTCTTAAAAAAGCGCGTATCAGTCAAATACAAGACCTTAATAGTCGTCAAAGTATCAATAATATTTACCTTGAACCATGGCTCGTCACTCGCTTGGTCAGCAGCGGTCGGGAAGACCGTATGTTAGTAAAAATCAACGATGTTCCGCCTATTTTGACTCAGGCGTTAGTCGCTGTGGAAGATAAGGAATTTTATCAGCACTTTGGTGTGGCGCCACTTTCTATCTTACGGGCTCTCATGGCCAATATTTCTGCAGGGCGCACTGTACAAGGTGGCAGTACACTGACCCAGCAGCTGATTAAAAATCTATTTCTAACTCGCGAAAAATCTTTAGTGCGTAAAGCTAAAGAAGCCATGATGGCGCTGAACATAGAATTCAGATATAGCAAAGACGTGATCCTCGAGGCTTATCTAAACGAAGTGTTTTTAGGGCAAAATGGTGATACCGGTGTGTATGGATTTGGTTTAGCCAGTTATTTTTATTACGACCGCCCTTTGAATGAACTGAGCATTGACGAAATGGCTACATTGGTTGGTATTATCAAAGGCCCTTCATATTACAACCCCCGTAAGCATAATGAGCGAGCATTAGAAAGGCGCAATATAGTGCTGCGCTCTATGTTTGAAAGTAACCAATTGTCACCCAATGAATATCAAGATTTAGTGAAGTTACCCATTAAATTAGCCACAGGTGCGAGCCTGAAAAAAGATAAACATCCGGCGTTTATGGATCAAGTACGTCGTGAGCTACGTTTGGTGTTGGATAACCCAGATATTCGTCAGTCGGGTTTAAAAGTCTTTACTACATTGGACTCTAATGCACAGATGAAAGCTGAGCGTGCTCTCTCTGAGGGAGTTGCAGTTCAGGAGAAACGCATAGGCAAGAGTGGGTTTGAGGCGGCCATGATAGTGACTGATATTGATTCAGGAGAAATTCGCTCGATTGTGGGCGGGCGCAATGTTGATTATGCCGGTTTTAATAGGGCGCTGGATGCGAAGCGTTCTATTGGTTCATTGATAAAACCAGCTATTTATCTTACTGCGCTAGAGCAAGCTGCAAGCTATAACTTAGCCACACACTTGACTGATGAGCCTATTAAGCTTAAAAGTGCTTATGGTAAAATGTGGGAGCCACAAAACTCAGATAAAAAATTCCGAGGTCAAGTACCCTTATTGACCGCTTTGAGTCGGTCGCTAAACGTACCAACTGTGACGTTAGGCATGAACCTAGGACTAGGTAATATTGCCGATACCATCTGGCGCTTAGGGGTAGAAGAAGAGCTTGATTTGTACCCTGCTCTTACCTTGGGAGCGGTCAATTTTTCTCCGCTACAAGTGAACCAAATGTATCAAACTATTGCCAATAACGGTCGTTACATTCCGCTGCACTCTATTACTGCCATTATGTCCGTAGATAATCATTTGTTGTGGAAATTTAACGTTGCACAAGAGCAACGAGTAGATGAACAGGCGACTTATTTGCTGAATTATGCACTACACAAAGTAACGCTGGAAGGTACAGCAAAAGATATTCGAGTAAAATTTCCAGATATCAATATGGCGGGTAAAACCGGTACTACAGATGATTATCGCGATAGTTGGTTTAGTGGTTTTGACAAAAACATTCTTGTGACTAGCTGGATAGGTAAAGATAACAACCAACCCGTTAACCTGAGTGGCGCTAGTGGCGCTATGCAGCTATTTATTGGCTATCAGCAGCAACAAGAGCCCAAGTCACTGGTGAGGCGTTTCCCTGATGGTTTGGGTATTGCTCATTTTGATAACGAGACAGGTCGCTTAAGCAAAGCAGGGTGCGCTGACACCTTCAGTGTGCCTGCTATCACCTTAGCATTACCTCCAATGCCTAATACTTGTTTTGGCGAGTCCTCTGTGCCAGATAAACCCAAAAGTTTGTGGGAAAAGATTTTTGGTTAAGGCTGTTTTTTAATCACAACCGATTGTGGCCTTTTTTGATCTTGTTGCAGGTTTTGTTTGGGTAAAAGAGATGCTTTGTTGATCCTATCTTGGATGAAACTATTAACAGGTGGAGGTCTTAAACAGTTAATCTGACCACCTAATAAAATTAGCAGTGCAGCCGCGGTTTTTCGCGAGGTACCGCTGCAATTCGCGCGCAATTTTAGACTGCCCCTAAGTTTTTCATCTTCGGTCATAAAAGGATTTTTGACTTCATCATATATTACCGGTGAATTTTTGTGTTGCTGATAATACCGAGATGCCTGTTTAGCCACTCTATTTCGTTGTTGCTGCTGAAAACTATTTAGGTGACGTCTTGCCATGCTTGTTGCAGGAGCGCTGACTTCTGAACTAGGTATTGGGATCACACTTTGTTTACTGGGCATAATTTCATTCACTTCATCATTTACTGCTGCTTCCTCTTTCTCTTGTACCTTTTCTTCGCGCTTGGGTGGTAATGCTTGTGGTGGAATGACCTGTGCCTCGGGTTCTGAAATAGGGTCAATTTGATTATCTGCTGGGGTTTCAGCAACGCCAGGCTTTTCTCCTAACTCGACAGGTGGAGGTATGTCCTCTTTTACCACCTCAGCAGGTATTTCTGGCATGATGGGAGGCATATCAAATATTAAGGTTGCTTGAATCACCTCTTGCCTTTTTAGCGGCTGGTCTGGTGCTGTAGGAAACATAACCGATCGGGCAACCACGTAAATGACAATCAGGTGCAGAATGACGGATATAAATAGAAATTTATTTTTTTTTAGCACTGCCGCTCGCGCATGTCCTTGATGAATGTTTCGGATTTAGTAGAGTGCCCTTTTAGGGATTAGTTCAAAATAGCCATGAGGTCTATACACAGTTTAATGACTAGCTAGAATGCAGTATTTTCATTGCGTTTAGCGTCAGTAAACAATATGTCGGACTGGCTATCAAAAAGTATACCTTTAGAAACCTTCTCTAACACATCATGTCGTTCTCATTGACAGCCGTTGCTGTGTTTATTTTCTTAGATTTCCCGCAGAGCTTATCGGTCAAGGATAAACCAGAATAAAGTGTTTCGCACTGACATCTCTATTTCAATCCGATATTTCATACTGATGAATAGGTGAATTTGAAATACGCGCACCAACTTGATCCCATTTTTACCTGCTGCACCAAAAAAGCGCAATGCATTGTAGAATATAGGCGTCTTAACTAATTAACGTATTGATTTTATTGCTAAAAATAAATGGCATAGGTTTTGTTACATCTTTTAAAAAAACTTGCAACACATGTCAATAAACTGGGAGCTACACCATGAAATTAGTTACTGCGATCATTAAGCCTTTCAAGCTTGATGACGTGCGAGAAGCAATCTCCGAAATCGGAATAGATGGTTTGACTGTTACCGAAGTGAAAGGCTTTGGACGTCAAAAAGGGCACACTGAATTATATCGTGGTGCGGAGTATCAAGTGGACTTTCTTCCAAAAGTGAAACTTGAAGTCGCCGTCCAAGACGATCATGTCGAACGTTTAGTTGAAGCCATTGTTGGCGCAGCTAAAACCGGCAAAATTGGCGATGGTAAAGTATTTGTGTATGACTTAGAGCATGCCGTTCGTATTCGTACTGGCGAAACCGATGGCGAAGCTATTTAGATTTTAGGAGAACAACCGTGGAAATTACTTTTGAATTGGGCTATGCCCTAGATACTTTTTACTTTTTAATATGTGGCGCGCTGGTTATGTGGATGGCCGCTGGTTTTACAATGCTCGAAGCAGGTTTAGTTCGTGCTAAAAATACGACTGAAATTTTAACCAAAAACGTCGCTTTGTATGCGATTGCTTGCATCATGTACATGGTGTGTGGTTATTCAATTATGTACGGTGGCGGTGATTTCACTTTATTCCTAAGTGGTATTACGGGTGACGGCGCAACAGGTGTGGCTGAAGATGCTGCTACTTATGCACCATCTGCTGATTTCTTCTTCCAAGTGGTATTTGTAGCTACGGCCATGTCTATCGTCTCAGGCGCGGTTGCAGAACGTATGAAGCTTTGGGCTTTCTTAGCCTTTACTGTTGTTCTAACCGGCTTTATTTATCCGATGGAAGGAGCTTGGACGTGGGGCGGCGAATCTGTATTTGGTTTGTACACCTTAGGCGACCTTGGTTTCTCTGACTTTGCCGGTTCCGGTATTGTGCATATGGCGGGTGCTTCAGCTGCTCTTGCTGGTGTACTATTGCTAGGTGCTCGTAAAGGCAAGTATACGGCCGACGGAAAAGCTCATGCTATACCTGGTGCAAATTTGCCACTGGCCACTTTAGGTACATTCATATTATGGATGGGGTGGTTTGGTTTCAACGGGGGGTCTGTTTTAGCCACAGCGTCTGTCGAAAGCGCAAATAGCGTAGCGGTTGTATTTATGAATACTAATGCTGCTGCCGCTGGTGGTTTGGTTGCTGCACTGATTTTAGCTCGCATCTTATTTAAGAAAGCGGACTTAACCATGGCACTTAACGGCGCATTGGCTGGTCTGGTGGCTATTACGGCTGAACCTTCTACTCCAACTCCTTTACAAGCAACGTTATTTGGTGCCTTGGGTGGTGTATTAGTGGTGTTTAGTATCCTTGCCTTAGATAAGCTTAAAATTGATGATCCAGTGGGGGCTATTTCTGTCCACGGCGTGGTGGGCTTATTAGGTCTATTACTTGTGCCTATCACTAATGATGCTTCTACATTTAGTGGTCAGTTGATTGGTGCGGCGACTATCTTTGTTTGGGTGTTTGGAGCCAGCTTCATCGCCTGGGCAATTATCAAAGCTGTGATTGGTATACGTGTAAGTGATGAAGAAGAGTTCGAAGGCGTAGACATGAGTGAATGTGGCCTTGAAGCTTATCCTGACTTCACTGTCCGTACTTAATCATTGTTCATTAAAAATGATAGAAGGGATAACTGAGTGGTAACACATATGTTTAGTTAACCTGTGATCAGAACAGTATTAGCCTCGCATTCGCGGGGCTTTTTTATGGAAGCACACGTTGTCTTGCGCTATCTTTTCTACGGTGTTATTTACCCTATTTAAAGTCATCAATCTCCACTTATATATGGGGCTTTTACTTTGGCCCAAATAATCAACACGCATGCACGTTATGAAAACGGTCACAGTAGTCAGTATCTATACCTTCAACGCGCAGTGTATTCTTAGTTTGGTTATCTGATGTCATTGAATAATTAAGTTTGTATAGTTTAAGTCAGTGCATTGCACTGTAAAATCAGAGTATCCTAATAACATTGTTAATCTTTGATCTGTGGCCAATGAAAATATCTATATTAATGAGTCTATTAACCCTGGCTTTAGGTAGCTCTTATAGTATTGCTTACGACCGAATAACAGGCGAACCTTTTGCCTCTCGCTCTGAAGTGATAGCCCAAAACGCTATGGTAGCGACAAGTCAGCCATTAGCGACTCAAGTAGGTTTGGATATTTTAAGGCAGGGCGGAAATGCCATAGATGCCGCTATTGCAGCCAATGCTATGTTAGGACTCGTTGAGCCAACAGGTAGTGGCATAGGTGGTGATTTGTTTGCCATTGTATGGGATGCTAAAACCCAGAAATTATATGGACTCAATGCCTCGGGTCGTTCACCCAAATCGCTTACTTTAGAGCATTTTAAGTTACAAGGTCTCGACAGTATTCCTGCCTATGGACCGCTGCCTGTATCTGTCCCCGGTGTGGTGGATGGGTGGTTTGAACTGCATACTAAGTTTGGCAACTTACCCATGACCAGCATTCTTTCACCTAGTATCGAATATGCAAAAAAGGGTTTCCCAGTAAGCGAGTTAGTGGCCTATTACATGCAGCGCAGTGTGCCTAAACTAAGCGAATTTGCAGGCTTTAAAGAAACTTACATGCCTAATGGCAAAGCGCCAGTCAAAGGACAAATATTCAAAAATAAAGGCTTAGCTGTCACCTATGAAAAAATTGCGACTGGTGGGCGAGATGTTTTTTATAAAGGTGATATTGCGCACGCGATAGATGCGTATATGAAACAACAAGGGGGGTTCTTAAGTTACGAAGATTTAGCCGGCCATACGTCTGAGTGGGTCGAGCCAGTATCAACTAATTATAAAGGTTATGATGTGTGGGAATTACCACCAAATGGCCAAGGTATAGCCGCACTGCAAATTTTGAATCTGTTGGAGCGGTTTGATGTTGAAGGTATGGGTTTTGGATCTGAGCAATATATTCATACGTTTGTCGAAGCAAAAAAACTGGCATTTGAAGACAGAGCAAAGTATTACGCGGATCCTGCCTTTAATGACATCCCAGTTGATTGGTTAATCTCTAAAGATTATGCTAAAAAGCGCCGCAAATTAATTGATAATCACAAAGTCGCCAAGCGTGTTGATGCCGGGTTGAATGAGGGAGACACCATTTATCTCACTACGGCAGATAAAGACGGGAATATGGTGTCACTTATACAAAGTAACTACCGTGGCATGGGATCGGGTATGACACCCACTGGGTTGGGATTTGTTTTGCAGGACAGGGGCGAGTTGTTTAGTTTACAAAAAGGGCACTTTAATGTTTATGCACCAAATAAACGTCCTTTTCATACGATTATTCCTGCGTTTATCACGCGTAATGGCCAGCCTTGGATTAGTTTTGGTGTAATGGGCGGTGGGACACAACCACAAATGCATGCACAAATTGTGTTGAATTTGATAGATTTTGGGATGAATTTACAAGAAGCAGGGGATGCACCTCGAATGTTACATTCTGGCTCTAGCCAACCAACAGGTGAGTCCATGACAGACGGTGGTTATGTCAGCTTAGAGTCGGGTTTCGATAATAAAGTAAGAAGAGAGCTGACTAAAAAGGGCCATATACTTCGTGATGTAGTCGGAGCGTATGGTGGTTATCAAGCTATTATGCGTGATCCAAAAACAGGGGTATATTATGGTGCATCTGAAAGTCGTAAAGATGGCCAAGCAGCCGGTTATTAAAAGTATTTAAGATGATTAAAGCATTATGACTCAAGCTCAAAAAGGTATCTGCGCAGAGCCAAATCTTCACGCACTTTATTTGACATTTACTGTGGTTGACGACGACTCTCAATCTATGCGCGTAAAATTAGCTCGAATTTTAGATTTATTGTCTTATTTCGATGAGGAATATTACGAGGCCATGGTGTCTGGTGTGCTCGCGATAGGCACTGATTATTGGTACGAACTATATCCAGATATTATTCCTAAAGAACTTGCTCCCTTTCCTGATATTCACTGCGAAGACCGAAGTGCCCCGAACTCACCCGGTGACTTATTTATTCTGATCAAGGCTGACCGTAGTGATATTTGTCATGCGATTGGGGTTGAGATTGTTCAATTGTTAAAGCCTCATGTCGATTTATATGAGGAGGTAAGAGGATTTAGATATTTAGATGGTAGAGACTTAACCGGTTTTGTTGATGGTGCTGAGAATCCTAGGGGCATGAAAAAATTCGATGTCGCAATAGTAGGTGCCGATGATCCTGATTTTACTGGCGGAAGCTACTTACATATCCAACGTTACCAGCACAATATGCAAAAGTGGCAGTTGTTACCCGTTGCTAAACAACAACATATTATGGGGCGACAAAAAACCGATAATAGGTTGCTAGGCAGCGCTGATTTAGCCACAGACTCCGATACTGACGGTGTTCAAATGGCCACCCCAAATAAAAATAATAGCGGATTGCTTACACAGAATATGCCTTATGGGGATATGTCCACTCAGGGATTATATTGTGTATCTTGTGCAAATAGTCCGCAACCCTTCATTAAACTGCTTCAAAACCGGGTTATTAGTGATGATGAGGGCCATTACTGTCTCTTATACACATCTCCGAGCCCACGAGACAGGCAGAAATCTCGTATGCCGTCTTCTG
>ENA-OSIY01002022-OSIY01002022.1-marine-metagenome-genome-assembly--contig:-NODE-2022-length-10684-cov-6.305836_pt1 | contig 10684 bp, 14 predicted proteins | sample MGYA00237884_ERZ534233 | MGnify/ENA primary metagenome ERZ534233 (study PRJEB26412, sample SAMN06343840) | marine metagenome | isolation source: estuarine water | place: USA: Columbia River Estuary... | reverse complement strand
ACAATCTGACATTTTGTTGGATTCAGCTTTCTTGTTATAGTGTATAAGTCAACTATTCCATTGGAAGTTACACTAAATTCAAGAGCGACCTCCATTTTCTTTTGAGTTACGCTATTTTGAATGTTATCTTTTGATATTTCTCTTAGAGTCGTTCCATACAAGCAATAATACAAAAGTTCCGTAATGCTGGATTTCCCAGCTCCATTTTTGGAATCTTCTTTGTCAAAATTAGTTCCAATTATCGTATTAACTCCTGAGCACAAATCTATGCAAACTGGCACATCTCCAAATGATAAGAAATTTTGTCCTTGAAGTCTTTTAAAAGTAATAAACCGCATTAGTCAATAGGATACTACGTTAAAAAATTTTGTCAAGCAATTGACAAAATACTCATTTCACAATTATTGTTGTGTGGATGCTTTAACTATACTCCAACAAGAAACATCGCTCGTTCTAATAGTATATTTGTATTTCAATGCAAACTCATTTACTGCTTTAATTACTCCAGGCCAAGCCCCATTGTAGTCGTGTCCAGCTAAAATCCCACCCTGTTTAACCTTTGGGTACCAACACATCACGTCTAGCTTCACGTTATCATAATCGTGAGAAGCATCCAAAAAAACAAAATCCAAACTATTATCTGTATATAATTTAGATGCTTCTAATGAAGTGAGTTTAATTGGATTTATAATTTGATTAACGGGCTTAATGTTATTAAGAAACGTATCAAATAATGAATTTGCCTTGACTTCAGCAACATCTGAATGTTCAGCACTTCCTTCCCAAGTATCAACACAATCGAGCTTGATTAATTTATTTGAATTGTTAATTTCTACAGCTAAGAAAGATGCACTTTGTCCCATCCATGAACCAACTTCTACAAAATGAGAGTCTGAAGAAAAAGATTGTACAGCGTGAGTATACAATTTAGGAAAATCAAACCATCCCTCAATGTTTTTATAAAAATGTTGTAGTTTCATATTAATTTATATTCTTGTAAATCGTTTAGTTCAACTTCCGTCAATTGCTGTATGTAAAAACACTTATCTGATTTATTATATGGTCTATCTCTGTCATACCCAAATGAAAACTTTTTTGAGTGTTTTAACTGCTTAAATTTAATTTCAGGTAACACTTCAGAATCTCGCTTTTCTGCGAGTTGCTTGATCATTAATGGTATGTAGTTTCTTTTGACTAAAAATAAAGCTTGAGCACTACCAAACATTTTATTGTTTCCAAATATAATTCCTTCTTCTTCTATCTCCTCATACATCTGTTCGATGCACTTCCCTACAATCAAACAATCTTGCTCTTTATATACAAAATCCACATCCTGTAGATATGCGTGCATCATACCGTATATCATTCCAGCAACAGCTCCACACCACTTGCCAACTCTTTTACCGTAAATATAGTCATCAACGTGTCCTAAATTTGCATATTCAGCAATACTACAAATGTTATGCTTGCCTTCTAAATTTGGTTTGTCTGGACCTTGTATGTAAATAGCTGCTTGTGGATAATATCGTCTGGTATTTAAAAACCAAATTTCAAAAAAATCCGAGTGAGTCTTATTTGCATACTTCGACGGATTATTTTGGTTATCTGAGCCAACATATCCAGAGTAAATGTTATAATTCATGGTATTTTGTTGTTTGTATTTACATAAAGTAACTTTAAATGTATACAGTATGAATTGCAAATGTTGTTTAAATTATTTGCCAGTTGTTTAATAATACTGGAAATCCGCGTCTTCTTTTTCCATCTTTAAGCATATCTCTATAGTAATTTGGTTTTAATATTAAAAATTGATTTTTATTTTTTATAGATAATTGGTCTATTAAGTTTGTGAAGCAACTTTCGACCAATACCAAATTTTTTGCGCGTTCAATTATAACCAACCAATCAAATATACTAGTCGTTATTGGGAGTAGGTCTATAATCTGTCCTGTATACTGCGTCAAATCAAGATTTACTTTTACAGAAACATCTGAAGAGTTAGTTTGAATTACTGTGTAATTATTAATGTTCGTTACTACTCTGTCGAACAATTTACGTTCTCTCAACGCGTTTCTATTAATTTGTAGATTCCACTTTTCACTTATAGGAACTTTTGATAATATATAGCGGAACTCGTCAAATGAATAATCCGTCTGATTTAAAAAGTCTTTTGTGTTTTGATTATTCCAACTATACGGACTAGTAAATGATAAATCTAAAATTTCGCAACCTAATTGCATTAACGTATTCAAGCTTGTGTTGATGCAATTGTCCACTGGAATAGATATAAAATTGACATAATTTGTTGCATCGATAAAATTAGGATATAAAAAATTATATAATGGCCAATATATTTGATATCCCCTGTCAGCATACCACTTAGCTATTGGTAGACATATAATTATGTCTCCTATATTTCCTGGTAAAATTATTCCTAACTTTTTCATTTGAATTTTAATAATCGCTGCTTTAATTGCTCCTCGTTTGGTAACGGAACTAAGAACTGTCCTGATGGAAGCCTATGTATTAAGTTTGAATACACATATTCTCCCCAATTTTTAGCATATTTGCGTTGATTCCACAATGTATCGTTATACGTGCTTTCAACAGAACTGGTATTCCATTTACGCGGATGTTCTTCGTGAGCAATATAAAATGCGTTATTACAAATTTCACCGTTACTGCAAGAATACATAGTGAGTGCAAAATCAACATCCCATTGCCATTGACCTACCAGATACTCTTTAAACAAATGTTTGTTACACATCCACCATCTCGCATTACAACACCACGCATCAAATCCGGCAATTTCTATTTTAATTGGAGTTATATCGTCATTAATTGTGAGTATTGGGTTAATATCGTGTCTAGAAAAGCTGTACGTATCACACTCTCCTTTTAAAATAAATTTGATAACTCTTTCCGTTAACAAGATATCGTTATTAAGATATAAAAAATAATCACAATCTTGATTAGACAATACATCAAACGTTTCTGAAGCAACTTGTAATCTAATAGTCGAAATTTCGCCTAAAATTGTCTGTGAGCTTTTCTTTAAAAAGGGAAGATGTATGAAGTCTTGAAGTAAATTAGCCTCATCAAAAAATGTTACATTATACAGATCTACGTAATCATTAAATTTCCGTTTAATTCTACGTAATACATCAATACAATGACGGTGTCTGTCCTCTTGTGGGTAATGAACCCTGATTCCAATAGCCAATTTCATTTGTTATGGTATTAACACAGTAATATTGTTAATCATTGTTATGTGTTTCATTTGAAATGTGTGGTGATTATCTATGTAATAAATTTTTTTATTTTTTGTCCATGTGTTCAAACAGCATTGCATCGCTCCTGTACCAATGCCAGCAATAATATTGCAATTTAATGATAAAGATCCTATTCCCATCACCGTTAACTCTAGATCTAAAGTACATGGAATATTTGGTATTTTAGCCGTTGTGATGACGGTTCTTTGTTTGTTGATAATTGAATGTGCTAAATTTTCGTAATCGTTTGCATTATATTTAATTTGGTTGCTTAACGGAATAGAATTAATTAATAAAACATCAAATTGTGGTAAATTGAGAGCATGTTTGTTTATGTTAGGATTGTCGTACAACAGATCATAAACATCCCGAAACGGGCACTCTATTCCCATTAAATGGGATAACTTTTTGTATGAATTTAATCTCAAATTGTCTAATTGACATGGCAACGAAGGGATTCCAAATTGACCTACCCATCCCCTCAAATGTTTTTGTGGACATAAGTCGTATTGCAAACATCGAATTTGTGGTATGTCTGATATATATTCTAATGTTTGATCCCAGTGTTTTTTTATTAGATAAAAATCAAATGTTATATTTGGATTGTGCTCTACGACTTTCCTCATAAAGTGAGCGTGCAGTAAGCAATCCCCTAAATGCGATTCACTTAAAAAAGCAAAATTCACGGTTTAATGTCTTTCAAAAAAGTGATGACATCCTTTTCAGTTGAGTCTACAACTTCAAAAATATCTTGTCCATGGAGAGATTTAAATATATTTCTAGCTTCATTAAAACGCAACCGAAAAGTACTTACGTCTCTTACAGTAGAATCTGTTGTCATGTTGCTTAAGTTGGACAGCATGTTCCAACTTCCGTATATATCAGCAAACCACCAAAACGGAGTAGTAAGCCCATGTTTAGCGGCCCTGTACGTTAATTCGAGATGGTCTCCGTGTCCTTTATTAAATGAATGATGATGTAATCCAATAGTTTGTAAGGCACTTCTTGTGTAGAAGGTAAACGCTCCTAAAATATTTTTGGCTAATACGATTGAAACGTTATCTTTGTATTCGATAATTTTTCTATAAATTGGATTAAACTCTGAGTTTAAGTTTTCTCTTTGTGAAAATCCAAAATTAAAATGCTGAATACCTGTGGTGAGTGAGGCTTTAATATATTTTTCAAATATGTTGCTGTCGGTTATCATCACGTCATCTTCCATAGTAAAAATGTAATCGCACCCAAGATCTAATAAATTGGTCATTAATATGTTCTTGCTAGCTCCTACATGCAAGTTGACTGTGTTTTGAATAAAAATCCCGTGTTTATACTCCTTGGTTAATTTAGAACCGTCATTAACAACAACTAACTCATCAATATAAGAACAAGAAGGCAAAACAGAATTAATACATTTTTCAAAAAAGTGTTCTCTGTTACACGTTACAATTCCAACACCAATCTTTTTTTGTTTAACTATAATATTACTCATTTAGTACTTGCGATGTTCTGAACAACTCAATACACTTAGTTAAAACTTCTTGTTTAGTTGCTCTTGTTTCAATACGATCAATAAATTCAGAAAATGCAGTTTCTACATCTAGTGATAATTTTTCTATTTCTTTAACTTGAGGCTGAGCTTTATCTAAAATATTAAATTCTGTCCTAAGCTGAAAAGGCTCATATTGAGATAGTTTGGTTATTAACAAATCTACAGTTAATGCATCAGTTTCCACGTCAACATAAATGCTTATTATATTTCCTTTTACTATTTCAGGCAAATTCTTGTATTTCTTTTGAATTAAATCAGTAATTGACAATCTAAAATGTTTTGGAGTAATGTTGTTTTGGAAGAAATTTACGCTGAGATCAGTTAAATCTAATACAGATACTCCTTTTGGTTGTTCTCTATCACTAAAGTCCATTTCATACGGTGAACCTAAATATAAAACAAATTTATCCTCATATTTTCTGTGATCTCTACAGTGAAAATGTCCAGTTATAACGCAATTGGAATTTTTAAGGAGATCAGCAGCAGTGTCTCCATTATCGCATATTTTGTTGGCGTTCATTTTGAAGTTAATAATCTCAAAATGTCCTACTATAACGTCAACTAGCTGAGTAGGAGGTTGATCTAACATCTCGTTAACATGAGCTTTCCACGGACAAAATAAAATTTTACGCTTACCAGCATTGATGATTGTTAGTTTTGAGTGAACAAATATATTTTGATTGGCTAAAATTTCAACTGAATTGACTTCTGCTGAAGTAGACAAAAAGGCGTCGTGATTTCCTGGTATTATATGTATATAAAAGTCAGATAGCTTATCAAAAAACCTTTTGGCAATATGTAGCGTGTTTACACCTATCTCATGTCTATCGTGAAACGTATCTCCAGCAAAAATAATAGTGTCTAACTCTTGGCTGACCATTGTATCCTTAATGAAATCAGCAACTGACAGACACGTTTCATGCCACATTGAAGAATTCTGATGTACACCGAGATGTAAATCAGAGAAAAACAATATTTTATTATTTTTAGGATTAACCTTCAAAGTGTCCATCGGATGTATAGTCGTCAACTGATTCAACATGTGTATTTTTCCTAGAAGGAACTAGCCCACTACAAATATAATTCTCGTACATCTCTTCTTGATAACGCTTAATGGTATCAAAATCCTTTTTATTTTTCTTAATACAATTCTGAAAAGCGTGATAAGCCACCTTTGTGAAATACGAAAAAGGATTATAACCAGAATCAACTTTAAATCTCTTTCTTCTAAGGGCTGTCATCATCTTAACTATAGCATCTCCTTGCATTTCTACCTTAAAGCTGTATGAGTAAAAATTCCTAGCTAATCCAAGTCGCACAGCTATCATTTGAACCATTCCTGCCAGATTTTCAGACAAAATACCAGTATCATAAAACTCTTTAATTTTTCTTTCCATTTCTATTGGATCTATATATACATCTTTTAACTCCTCTTTTGTTCTCCTTACTCGTTTAAGAGGGGAGGTGGAAGCAATAACATTGTCATCAGCAACCTCTGAGACAATATTGTCAATTTCTGCATCAGATTTGACAACACTCGTCTTCTTGGTTAGGGGTTTTAGTTTAGGTTTAAGTTTAGGTTTATTAGCGTTGCTTATTGTAACAAGCTTTTTAACCTTGGGTTTGGTAGTTAAAGTATCTTCCATGGAAAAGTACACTATATAACACAACAAGATTAAATCAACTAAATGTACACAAAATAACTGTCTATTGTTCAGTAAGTTTCGTTGAAATTATAGGAATTGTTTCTGAAAGATACAATCTAGCTCTTTCATCAAAATGTTTTTGGCCGTATATTAAACATACGTCAGCAATATCAAATATCGTAGCTGTTTCTTTTGTGTGATGTAACCTCAAACTTCTTCCTATAGACTGTATTATTTTAATTCGAGCTTTTCCTATAGCAGCAAACACGATATTATGTAAATTTTTAATTGAAATTCCAGTCGAGAATATTTTTGAAATAGCAATGCAAACAACTCCAGAAGTCTCTTCCATTAGTTTTCTCATATTTTCCCGCTCTTCAAGCTCTACAGAGCCTTGAATAAAATATATTTGTTTGTTCGTATTAGACTTTAAATATTGTAATAAATGTTCTCCGTGAACTATTCTGTCTACGAGAATTAACGTGTTAGTTTCAAGTCTGTTTACTAACTTAGATATAACAGAGTTTCTATATTCATTTGTATGTAACCACGTAATTTCTTCTTCATATCCAGCTGTCGGCTCGGACATTGACGGCTTAGTAAAAGTAGGGATGTGTTTATACGTTAATTCCAATGAAACAACTCTAACTTTAGATATATACTTGTCTTGTCTTAGTTCTAGTGATTTTTTTTGATATATAACCGGCCCGAATATTCTGTTAATAGACCAAACATCAAAATCGCACTCCGGTAAAGAGCCGGTGAATCCAAATATTCTGTTACATTTTACGTTTTTAATGAGTTTTGATATCTTTTCAGCTGTAGCAAATTTATGACACTCATCAACAATTAATGTATTAAAACGTTCTAACGCGTGTTTATCTTGTTTTTCTGACAACAGAATTTGATTATTAGCAATAACTATTTTAGTATCAGTCAATTCGTATGAACCCGTCCACTTGGAGATAATATTTTCATTTATTCCATAATCTAAAAAATCTTGATACGTTTGCTGTACAAGTTGTATGTCTGGAACCAATATTAAAATATTGTCGCTTGTGTGTTTTAATACAGTTGAGGCTATAATCGCTATAACTAACGTCTTACCTGCAGATGTAGGAAGAACAATAACTCCACTCCCCTGTTGAAGAGCCTTTAATACGGATTCTCTTTGATAATCTCTAGGAACAAAGTTTAATTCAACTACATCTCCAACTATCGATGTATTAATAATACGCTTTGATAATTCTTGTGAAATATTAATCCGAACAGAAGGAAATTTTATTTTTAAGTTTTGACAAATACTATCAAAAAATGGCAAATCAAAATATCCCTTATTAGTAATTGCATACTTTCTTACAGGCATATTTCGCCCTAATCTTTTTCGTAAAAAAACTAAAGCCTTATCTTCAATAGAAAAAAACTCTCTAATTTGATCCAAATATTCAGAGATTATTTTTGGCTTTCTTGAAACTGTATCAAAATCAAATAAAACGTTCATTTGAAAATATCTTCTAATACTGCTTCGAATCTCCAAAATATTTTGGACTTACACTCCGACTTTGTTAAAAACCCAGCCCAATCAATTTCTTTCTGTTGTAGTTGGTTAGCTGGAATTACTTCACTTGTTAAATTAATATCGTTAAGGGTTTTTACTGTAACTAAAAACAACGTAACTTGCTTTGTGATGTTAGTTTGCTTTTTATTAAAGTAATTTACCACATAATTTGTTGATATATCGGTTTTGTTTATTTTAATTCCAACTTCTTCCTTACATTCTCTTAGAGCAGCTTCAACGAGATCCTCTCCGTCTTCCACTCCACCTTTAGGAAAGGAAAAACTGTTAGTGGAAGGAGCGTTGGTTGGGTGACAAAGCAATACTTTATTGTTATATAAAAGTATAATTCCAGCGGCAATTTTCATGTCGTTTCAAGAGTAATAATTTTTGTTAAATTTGTCATACCATATTGAGCATCTCTGAGATTAGATTCAACTTTATTTAAGTATTCTACTATGAGTTCGTTGTTATTGATCTCTTCTTCTATTTTAATGATCACTTCATTAGATAAAATAGAATCATTAATAGTTTTGATGTTTAGCGATACTGGAGATTCCGCCTCTAATTTTTGTTTAATTGTTTTTGCAGCCTTATCCTTTGCTTTTTTAAGTTTTTGTATTTGTTGTTTGTGAAACATTAGCCTTCCAACCCAGTAATGTCTTACTGAGGGTAGTGCCATTTGGGCATCTTTGATATTAATTTCATCAAATTTTAAAAAAGTTTCGATTTTTTCGTGGTATTCGTAAAGAAGGTTTGATGAGTCAGTCATAAAGAGATGTAATTTATAGTATAACCAAACAAAAATAAAACAACCCAAATAGGCTTTAAATGTCTTTAAGTTCCGGTTATTCAGATTGAAGGAGGGAGGTTCCCCATTGCTGAGAAAACCTCCCTGTCTTTGAAATTCCGTTTAAAACGAGTCTCAGTCGGGGTAACAAGCTTCAAAAAATCCTGTGATTAATATGCCCCCTCGGTTGTCCTGTAAGGGCTGGCTTGAGTGGTCCTGGCAAATGCCAGACAACGGTCACGCAATTAGCGCACATCGAGAAATGTTTTTAATTTATTAATCGCTGATTCCTGTTTTTTATCTTCCAACGAAGACCTACGCAAATGCGCTCCGGCTAGTCCTAACAGCGATAAAGTTATTATATGTTGTTTAATTGGGTTGTCAACCAAGATACCTTAGTTTATCTTAGGTAAGTGTTCTAAAGTGCTTTTTAATTGCTGATCCATTATGGCGAGATATTGATCTTTTATACCTTCCATTGCCTGTCTGCTGTTATCTTGTCCGATCGAATCTGATAATCCTTGATAATACCAATTTTGGACTGTATCCAAAAAGCTCTTTATAGCATCTTCATTACCTGAATCAAAAATTACTTTAGCTTGATCCATAATCTGACTAAAGTCAGTAGGTGTAAAAACATTCTGCATTGCATCAGCAGCTGATGCAATATCTCCTGTAGCAATTGCAAACATTAATGGAGCAGCTATTTTAGTTGCGGTCATTAATAATCTGTGGTTTGTTGGATCTATTAAGAAAGCTTTTATTTTACTCAATGTTTTAGATCCAACACTTTTAACTGCATCTAAAATTGCACCTTCAGTTAAAAGTTGATGTGAATTTTGTTGTTCAAAATTTTCTTACTTTTGAAGAAAATGATTTTTAAAAACGGATGCCCTAGCCCTGATAGTAGCGGTATCCCACGCTTTTTAGCGTGGATATAGCGGATAGCGGGAATAGCTTCTAAAAATTATGCTTCAAAAGTACTGAAATTTGATTGATATAGACACAAATTTGATTTTTGAATTGAAAACTCAAAAAAAGGCAGTTTAAAAATTAACGTATTATTATGATTTTCAGCGCAATAGGGAAAGATCTATTCCGTTATCATTTTATAATAGTCAATTGTGCAATTGGTTATTATTATTGGGTTAGTTAAATTCATTTGTTTTTTGTTTCATTAAAAAGGCGTTCCTGAAATAAATTCGGGAACGCCTTTAGTTTTTTATGTAGGTATTTTCAGTAACTCATTTCCACAATTTCACGTATTTTTTCGGGTGTAATATTTTGCATTTCACCAAGTCCGTTCCAGCCTCTTTCTTTGAAACGATTCACAATAAAATCGGATGTTTTGCTATATTCTTCGGTGTATTCCGACAGTTTGGTTTGCATTCCCATAGTGTGAAAACGCTTCGGTTCGATTGATTGCTTCGGCTGCAATTTCATCTTCAGTTCCCGATAAATTGAAAATTCGTTTCCCGTATTGTGCGAGTTTTTGCTTTTTAGTTTCAAACATCACTTTGTATAAATTTGGTGCTATTACAGCTAATGTTCTAGCGTGATCGATGTTATATAAAGCGGTCAATTCGTGCCCAATCATGTGTGTCGCCCAGTCTGAAGGCACGCCTTTTTGGATTAATCCGTTCAGCGCCATCGTGCAACTCCACATATAATTGGATGCTAACGCATAATCGGTTGGATTTTCCACAACTTTTGGACCAATCTCAATTAAGGTTTGCAAAATTCCTTCGGCAATTCTGTCTTGTAAAAAACCTTCGTGTGGATAGGTTAAATATTGTTCCATAACGTGCGTATAGGCGTCAATTATACCGTTTTGAATTTGTCCTGTCTCTTATACACATCTGACGCTGCCGA
>ENA-OSIY01002021-OSIY01002021.1-marine-metagenome-genome-assembly--contig:-NODE-2021-length-10685-cov-4.313066_pt1 | contig 10685 bp, 9 predicted proteins | sample MGYA00237884_ERZ534233 | MGnify/ENA primary metagenome ERZ534233 (study PRJEB26412, sample SAMN06343840) | marine metagenome | isolation source: estuarine water | place: USA: Columbia River Estuary... | reverse complement strand
TGTGGAAAAACTACTGTTTGGATGTTTGGTGACGAAATTCAAAGAGTAACTGGAAGAAAAGACGAGTACCATGAAGTAGAAGAATTCATTTGTAACGGATGTCGTTTTGACCATAAAGATGTCAACGATTGGACCATTGAAGGACCAAGAGCCTTTGAAAAAGATTCGGTTATCAATCAAAACAAATACAACCACAAATTAGAAAAAGTGGTGATTAATACCGAAGAGAAAATTCTTGCAGGTAGAGAAGAAGACCGTAAAAAAATCAGTATGGCTGAATTTCCATTGGACACCAACAACCAAAAATCATAAGCAATGGATAGTACCTTTATTATAGAAAAAAGTGTTGTTATTGTAGTGGTTTTCGCTGTGACGATGATTATGGCGATGTACTCTACTTGGGCAGAACGTAAAGTAGCTGCCTTTTTACAAGACCGTGTAGGTCCTAACCGTGCCGGTTTTGGAGGTTTACTTCAACCACTTGCGGATGGTTTGAAATTGTTCTCAAAAGAAGAATTTGAACCCAACACACCTAACCGTTTTTTATTCTTCGTAGGACCTGCTATTGCCATGAGTACGGCTTTAATGACCAGTGCTGTAATTCCTTGGGGCGATAAATTACATTTGTTTGGACGTGATATTTTATTACAAGCAACCGATTTAAATATTGGATTATTGTACTTCTTCGGAGTAGTTTCTGTTGGAGTTTACGGAATCATGATTGGAGGTTGGGCTTCGAATAATAAGTTCTCTTTGATGGGAGCGGTTCGTGCGGCTTCGCAAATGGTATCTTATGAGGTAGCTATGGGATTGTCCATGATTGCTTTGTTAATGATGACAGGAAGTTTGAGCTTACGCGAAATTTCGGCTCAACAAGCTGGAATGAACTGGAACGTATTTTACCAACCGGTTTCGTTCTTGATTTTCTTGATTTGTGCCTTTGCCGAAACCAACCGTACACCATTTGACTTAGCGGAATGCGAAAGTGAATTAATTGGTGGGTACCACACCGAATATTCTTCGATGAAAATGGGATTCTATTTGTTTGCTGAATATGCGAACATGTTCATCTCATCAACCATTTTAGCGATTTTATTCTTCGGAGGGTATAATTACCCTGGAATGAGTTGGGTAGTTGAAAACGTGGGAGTAAACATTGGAAACATCATTGGAATTGGTGTATTATTCGTAAAAATATGTGGATTTATCTTTTTCTACATGTGGGTACGTTGGACGATTCCAAGATTCAGATACGATCAATTAATGCATTTGGGATGGAGAATTTTAATTCCGCTTTCCATAATTAATATCATGATTACTGGAATTGTAATTTTAAGAGCCGACATCGCAGCTTATTTAGGATTCTAAACTATATCAATTGTAGAGATGCTAATTCAATTAGCTTAAGAAATAAAAAAAATAAAAATGTCAATAGAAACAATATCCTTATCGGGAAGAAAAAAAGTGGTCTCTAACAAAGAGATGACTTTTTTGGAAAAAATGTATCTTATCGCAATTGTCAAAGGATTGTTAATTACAATCAAACACTTTTTTACCAAAAAAGCAACGATTCATTATCCAGAACAAGTGCGCGAAATGAGTCCGGTTTACCGAGGACGTCACATGCTAAAACGTGACGAACAAGGTCGTGAAAATTGTACCGCTTGTGGTTTGTGTGCTTTATCATGTCCAGCAGAAGCCATCACCATGAAAGCGGCAGAGCGCAGACCTGACGAAAAACATTTGTATAGAGAAGAAAAATATGCAGAAATCTACGAGATCAACATGTTGCGTTGTATTTTCTGTGGATTGTGTGAAGAAGCTTGTCCGAAAGATGCGGTTTATTTGACTATTTCAAAAGAGTTAGTGCCTTCTAATTATGATAGAGAAGATTTTATTTTTGGAAAAGACAAATTGGTCATGCCTTTAGAAATGGCAATTCAAAATGCTCAACTTAAAAACGCAAACTAATGTCAGTATTACTTATTATTTTTTGCGTACTAGCCGCAATTACATTATCCACCGCATTTTTGACTGTTTTTAGTCGAAACCCAATTCACAGTGCAATTTATTTAGTGATTTGTTTCTTCTCGGTTGCGGGACATTATTTGTTATTGAATGCGCAATTTTTAGCAATCGTACATATCATAGTATATTCCGGAGCGATTATGATTTTGTTCTTGTTTACCATTATGTTAATGAACTTAAATAAAGAAAATGAAGTGCACAAACCAAGAATTACCCGTTTAGGAGCGATTGTTTCTTTCTGTTTGGTATGCTTGATTTTGATTGCCATTTTTGTCAATTCAAAACCAATTGCCGGAGATTATATTGCTACTGGAGAAGATTACCAATCGATTAAAGTATTGGGTAGAATCCTATTGAACGAATATATGGTTCCTTTTGAATTTGCTTCTATCTTATTGTTAGTAGCCATGATTGGTACAGTTCTATTGTCTAAGAAAGAAAAACTAGAGAAATAAAATGAATAATATTTTAAATCAAATTGGTATAGAAAACTATATCTTCCTGAGTGTTATCCTTTTTTGTATTGGAATATTCGGAGTATTGTACAGACGTAATGCCATTATCGTTTTTATGTCTATCGAGATTATGTTGAATGCGGTAAACTTATTGTTTGTTGCTTTTTCAACCTACCATCAAGATGCGCAAGGACAGGTTTTCGTGTTTTTCTCTATGGCTGTAGCTGCTGCCGAAGTGGCTGTTGGATTAGCCATTTTAGTATCGATATTTAAAAATTCAGGTTCGATTAGTATCGATACCCTAAAAAACTTAAAAGGATAAATGGAAATGAATACCAATATAGCTTTACTATTAGTTCTTGCTCCTTTTGCGGGATTTTTAATTAATGTTTTCTTGGGCAAAAGTCTAGGAAAAACCGTTTCGGGAATCATCGGAACCCTTTCAGTAGCGGTATCTTTTGCTACATCCATTTATTTCTTTAACGCTTTATCGGCAGAACCAAAAGGATTCAATATCACTCTTTTTGATTGGATTCATGTAAGTAATATCAAAATTGACTTTGGTTTCTTATTAGACCAATTGTCCGTTTTATGGTTGCTTTTTGTAACCGGAATTGGTTCATTAATCCACTTGTATTCGATCAGCTACATGCACGACGATGAGAACATGCACAAATTCTTTGCCTACCTCAACTTATTCGTTTTCTTCATGATTACGTTAGTGGTTGGAAGTAACTTATTAGTGTTGTTCATCGGTTGGGAAGGTGTTGGTTTGTGTTCGTATTTATTAATTGGATTTTGGTACAAAAACCAAGACTACAATGATGCTGCTAAAAAAGCCTTCATCATGAATAGAATTGGAGATTTAGGATTGTTAATCGGAATCTTCATTTTAGGACATTTGTTCTCTACTTTAGACTACGCCACTTTAAAAACTGCTATTGCTGGAGCAACCAACATCGATATGTATTGGCTTTCTGCTGCTGCTTTGTGTTTGTTTATTGGAGCCACCGGAAAATCAGCGCAAATTCCATTATACACTTGGTTACCCGATGCGATGGCAGGACCTACGCCAGTTTCGGCATTAATTCACGCCGCAACTATGGTAACAGCGGGTATCTTTATGATTACTCGTTTGAACTTTATTTTTGATCTAACACCAGACGTTCAAAGTATCATTGCTGTGATTGGAGCGATAACTGCTTTAGTTGCTGCTACTATTGGATTGGTACAAAACGATATTAAAAAGGTCTTGGCCTACTCTACTGTTTCGCAATTAGGATTAATGTTTTTAGCATTAGGTTTAGGTGCTTACGAAGTAGCTGTTTTCCACGTGATCACACATGCGTTCTTCAAAGCCTGTTTGTTCTTGGGTTCAGGTTCAGTGATCCACGCTTTGCATGGAGAACAAGACATGCGCAAGATGGGAGGATTGAAAAAAGTGATGCCAATTACGTTTATCACTATGTTAGTTTCTTCATTGGCGATTTCAGGAGTGCCTGTTTTTTCAGGATTCTTTTCTAAAGACGAAATTTTATTAACGGCTTTTCATCATAACATTCCGTTATGGGTAATTGCTTCGGTAGCATCAATTATGACGGCTTTCTATATGTTCCGTTTGATGTTCTTGACTTTCTTTAACGAGTTTAGAGGAACTGAAGAACAAAAACACCACTTACACGAAAGTCCAGCTTTGATTACATTCCCATTAATTGTGTTGGCTATTTTAGCAACAATTGGTGGTCTAATTAGCTTGCCGGGTAATTCTTGGTTGAATCATTATTTGATTCCAATTGTACCAAAATTAGCCTCAGCAGAACACCATTTAGGTAGTACAGAATACCTATTAATGGCAATTGCCGTTGTAGGTGGATTAGTCGGAATTGGATTGGCTTATGCCAAATACAACAAACAAAATACAGTGCCTGGAGACGATGCTTCGATTACTGGATTTGCCAAAGTCTTGTATAACAAATACTACTTGGACGAAGCATACGATTACTTATTTGTAAAATCAATAAACGCATTGTCAAAATTCTTCAGAGATCAAATAGAAACTAGCTTATCTGCTTTCGTATTTGGATTTGGAAAAGCAACCAATGCCATTAGTCTTCAAGGGAAAAAAGTACAAAATGGAAGTGTAGGATTGTACCTTTTTGCTTTTGTTTTAGGTCTTTGTGCCATTATTTCCTTTTTATTTTTAGCTCAATAATATATACACTATGAACGTATCTTTTATATTACTTATTCTATTAATTGGTGCTTTAACAACCTATTCTGTAGGCGACAAATTGGCATCTAAAGTAGCCTTGCTTTTCGGACTCGTTTCCTTGGGTGCTTCCATCGTACTATTGAACCAATACAATTTGGGCGAAAATATCGGATTCATTACTGAATGGATTTCAAAACCAACTATTTATTTTGCTTTAAAAGCAGACGGTTTAGCTTTAGCGATGGTATTGCTAACTACAGCTTTAACTCCAATAATTATTTATTCCTCTTTTGGAACCGAAGTAAATAATGCCAAAACATTTTATGCTTTAATTCTTTTCATGGCTTTTGCTATGGCGGGAACTTTCTTAGCTGCTGATGGATTGTTGTATTACATTTTTTGGGAATTGTCTTTATTGCCAATTTATTTCATTGCTCTTGTTTGGGGGAATGGCGATGCCGAAGAACGCAAAAAAGCGGTAGTGAAATTCTTCATTTATACTTTGGCAGGTTCTTTATTTATGCTAGTAGGTTTTGCCTATTTGTACCAAAAAGCTGGAAGTTTATTGATTGAAGATTTATACGAATTGAACTTAAGCGGAGCCGAACAAGTGTGGTTATTTGTTGGTTTTTTCTTGGCTTACGCCATCAAAATTCCGATTATCCCATTCCATACTTGGCAGGCTAATGTATACCAAAAGCACCTACCGTTGGAACTATGTTGTTGTCTGGTATCATGTTAAAAATGGGATTGTATAGTGTAATTCGTTGGCAATTGCCAATTGTTCCTTGGGCAGCAAAAGGGCATGTTACAATTATGTTGGTTCTTGGAATTGCTGGAGTGATTTATGGTTCTATTGTGGCGTTGCGACAAAAAGACTTGAAAAAATTATTGGCTTATTCTTCATTAGCACACGTTGGATTAATTGCAGCAGGAGCTTACACTATGACTGCTGACGGAATTAGTGGTGCGGTTTTACAAATGATAGCACACGGTTTTGTAGTGGTAGGTTTGTTCTTTATTGCTGAAATTATATACAGAAGATACGAAACTAGAGTGATCGCCGATATGGGTGGTATTCGCTCTCAAGCACCCAAGTTTGCCTCATTGTTTTTACTTATCGTATTAGCCTCGGTTGCATTGCCTACTACTTTTAACTTCATTGGAGAATTCACTGTATTGTATAGTTTGTCTCAAGTGAATATAGTATTTGCCATTTTAGGCGGAACGACTATCATTTTAGGTGCCTATTATATGTTGAAAATGTACCAATCGGTTATGTTAGGAGAAACCAATACCAAACCCTTTGCTGATATTACAATTAATGAAGGAATAGTTTTAGTGGTAATCATTGCTGTGTTGTTCTTTTTTGGATTGTATCCAAAACCAATCATCCAATTGATTGCACCAAGCATCGAAGGAATTTTAAATCAAATCAATAGAATCAAATAAGTCCACTTTACAATGAATACATTAATAGCAATAATAGGATTAGGTGTTTTATGCCTTGTATTTGAAATTCTAAATCTAAGAAAAGCCATTGTGCCAGTTACCATTATTGGTTTATTGGCCGTTTTAGGGTTGAATATCTCTGAGTTTGGTTCAACCGAAAGTTACTATGGCAATATGATTGTGGTAAGTAAATACTCTACTGCTTTTTCTTCTTTATTTATTGTTCTGACTATTTTTTTAGTAGCACTTGGACATAATTTTTACGAAAATCATCAAAACAAAATCTCTGATTTTATTGCCATCAAGGTGTTTTTACTATCAGGAGCAGTAGCCATGGTTTCTTTTGGAAACTTAGCGATGTTTTTCTTAGGTATTGAAGTACTTTCTATTTCATTATATGTTTTAGCTGCTAGCGACCGATTGAATTTAAAAAGTAACGAAGCCGGAATGAAATATTTCTTGATGGGCTCATTTGCTTCCGGAATTTTATTATTCGGAATTTGTTTGGTTTACGGCGCTATGGGAAGTTTTGATGTGACTGAAATTAGCGAATTATCTCAATCAGCCGAATTGCCAGTTTGGTTTCCAATTGGAATTGCTTTATTGACTGTGGGAATGTTATTCAAAATAGCAGCGGTACCTTTCCATTTCTGGGCGCCGGATGTGTATGAAGGTTCACCTGCTTTAACCACTGCTTTGATGAGTACTTTGGCTAAAGTGGTGGCTATGGCGACTCTTTACAAACTATTATCGGTAATGAATGCCGATATATCAGAAACTTATAAAATTGTGATTGTCGTTATTGCTATGGCGTCAATGACGGTTGGAAATATTATGGCATTGAAACAAACCAATGTAAAACGTATGTTAGCTTTCTCTGGAATTTCACATGCAGGTTTTATGTTGATGACATTATTAAGCTTGACCACCTCAGCAAGTAGTTTATTGTATTACACGACTGCATATGCTTTATCTGGAATCGCTGCTTTTAGTGTGATTTTATATGTTTGTAAAAACCAACATAACGAAGACATCACGAACTTCCACGGATTAGGAAAAACACATCCGTTTTTGGCAGCGGTTTTGACTGCCTCGTTACTTTCTATGGCTGGTATTCCAATATTCGCGGGATTCTTTGCTAAACTGGTTTTGTTTACTCAAACTATCGAAAATGGGTATTTAGCGCTAGTTATTGTTGCTGTGATCAACTCCATTATCAGTGTAGGTTATTATTTCAAATTGATCTTAGCGATGTACACTAAAGAATCTAACGAAGAACGCACTGGAAAACCTTTCTTAATTTATGCAGTAGCTTTTACTGCAATTACTTTGAATATTATTATTGGTTTGTTCCCATCATTAATATTAGACTTATTAGGATAAATACAATTCACTTCATATAATAAAACCCGTCAAGAGAAATTTTGACGGGTTTTTTGAATTATAATGTATGTTGAAATTTAGGTTTTCATATAAAAAATATCCAATTGATGTATGAATATCTATCTGATTAAAAATACTAGAAACTATATTTTCTTTAGATTTGTAATTATAAGTAAGGTAATTATTGCTAAATTTCCTTCAAATTATTTTTATCCACAAAAATGAGAACAAAAGACATACAATTTTTATTTATTACATTACTGTTATCGCTTAGTGTTTATAGTCAAACCTGGAATTATAACGATCGTATCTTATTGTTTATTGAAGCAAAATCCAAAAAAACTATTGTATTTATTAACGACTCCTTATTCTATAAAAATGGGAAACGATTTCAATTAAAAATGACCCCATTTCCAGGGAAGTTAAACGAATACCTTGCCTTAAATGTAGCTGAAAAAACATATTTAGTTCACTCAGGATGCGGACCCGTTTTAGAATTTAGAAATGATTCTATTGTTAGAGTAGATAATTCGTATTTACATAATAACCAGTTTGGCACTACTCCATTTATCTATAACAATCAGATTCATTTTTTTGGCGGGTACGGTCTTTTTACCTACAAAAATATCATTACTCGATACGATTCTAAAAATGGAGAGTGGAACCAAGAACAAACTTTTGGCAAAGAATTCCCGGAAGCAAGATGTTGCGAAGTATTTAGTTTTAGAAAAAACAATCAATTATACATATTTGGCGGAATCGCTAATGACCCAAAAAATATTAGGCAAGTTAATGATGTTGCGCCATTTCTTTGGAAATTAGATTTGCCCACAATGACATGGGAAAAAATGGGGACTTATAATTCAAAATTGGTGTCCTCTGAATATAATTCGATTCAGATTAAAAACAAATTGTATCTATTTCATGAAATTCTTCTAGAAGTAGATTTAGAACAAAATACGGTTAATAAATACGACTATTCCAACCATATAGTGCCTAAAGCGATGTTGGCAAAAAATGATACCATTTACGGCATCTTTGAAAACAATAAACGAAGAATTAATTTTTCAAAAAAGACAATAGAAGAAATCAAGGGAAAATATTTAGGTAGTGAGCCCTTTATTTTATCTTATGAAGGGATCAATTATAAAAAATATGGCCTTATAGGTGTAATCATACTTTTTATTTTAGTTGCACTAATTATCTTGTACAAAAAGAAAAATAAAAAGGGTCTAAATACTAAAATAACATTCAATAGAAAGACAAACGAATTTGAGTTCAAACAAAAAAAGATAACTTCATTTGAAGAAAACGAAAAAAAGATTCTTTACTTTTTATTGGAACATCCAAATGAATATGTTTCATTGAATACATTAAATGAACTATTTGAAAATGCTAAGCAAACAGAAACCGTAACAGCTGTTATAAAAAGAAGAGAACTAGCGGTTAATAACTTAGTTGCAAAAGTAGCATTGATTACTGATATGCCAGAATCAAGTTTGATATTAGAACGTAAAAATTCGGAGGACAAACGTTTAAAGGATATTCTTTTACTACCTAATTTACTTATCGAAATATAATAATGATTTACTAGTTAATTCAAATAGTATAAAACAAATTACAACTAAAACTCCGTTGAAAGTATCAAATGATCTATCAACGGAGTTTTGTGTTTTTAATTTTTAGTGACTACCAAAACTTCACATACAGTGCAAAAATAGTCAAGACTAAGGCTACGATTAAAATGGTGGTTTGTGGTTTCATTTTGAACATCGTTTTGTCTAGTTCAAATGCTTTTTCATTTACTTTAGGTCCAGCCAAACTCACTACGATCATCAGAAGCATCGTAAAAATAAATGATAAGCCCATACAGATTAAAAAAGGTATTTCATAACCGCCTTTGCCATTGGCATAAGCGGTGTACAACCAGGTATCATTTCCAAACCAAGCTGGAGCCAATTCATTAAACACCACCGACAAAGCAAATCCAGCTAGTACTCCTACTACAGCAGCAGCTCCTGTAGTACGTTTCCAAAACATTCCTAAAATGAACATCGCAAATACCCCAGGACTAATAAAACCAGTATATTTTTGAATGTAGGTAAATCCACCTACGCCACCAATTCCTAAGGTATCATTCCAAGTAAATAGTACCGCTAAAAACATGGCTGCAAAAACAGCGTATTTTCCAACGTTGACTTGTTTGGTATCTGTTGCTTCCTTTTGAATGTATTTTTTATGGATATCTAAAGTATAAATGGTAGAAATACTATTGACTTTTCCTGCCAATGAAGCTACAATAGCTGCGGTCAAAGCCGCAACTGAAAGTCCTTTTAAACCGGTAGGCAAAAACGTCAAAATAGCCGAATAAGCGCCGTCTTTTCCGCCAACTAATTGTGGTAAATGCCCACTTTGATGCAAAACATAGGCAGCAATTCCAGGCAAAATAACAATCAACGGCATGAACAATTTAATGAATCCCGCGAATAAAATTCCGGAACGCGCCGTATCTAAATCGGCACCCAAAGCACGTTGGGTAATGTATTGGTTACAACCCCAATAATTCAAGTTGATAATCCAAATACCAGCCAAATAGGCCATCAATCCCGGAATAGTCAAGTATTTATTGATCTCTTCTTGAGTCGAAGTGGCGGTTGGTTCGGGCATAATCATTTTAAAATGTTCTGGTGCTTGGTCCATTAACACTTGGAAACCAGCGATCGCATCGTGACCAAAACCAAAATAATGACTTACCGTTGTTAAAGCGATATAGGAAGTCACTAATCCGCCAATCAACAAAACCGCTACCTGAATCACATCGGTATAGGCGACTACTTTCATCCCGCCTAATGAAATTACTAAGGCAAAGAAAGCCAAGCCAATCATAATAACATGCAAATATTCGCCACCAGCCAAACCATTAATAGCCACAGCCCCCAGGTATAAAATAGAAGTTAAGTTCACAAAAACATATAAAAACAACCAAAATACCGCCATAATCAAAGCCGTCGACTCGTTGTATCGTGTCTTTAAAAACTGAGGCATCGTGTAAATTTTGTTTTTCAAATACACGGGAATAAAAAATACAGCCACAATAATTAATGTCAATGCAGCCATCCACTCATAAGTAGCAATAGCTAATCCCATCTTAAACC
>ENA-OSIY01002020-OSIY01002020.1-marine-metagenome-genome-assembly--contig:-NODE-2020-length-10689-cov-5.499906_pt1 | contig 10689 bp, 13 predicted proteins | sample MGYA00237884_ERZ534233 | MGnify/ENA primary metagenome ERZ534233 (study PRJEB26412, sample SAMN06343840) | marine metagenome | isolation source: estuarine water | place: USA: Columbia River Estuary... | reverse complement strand
CAACAGCCATCGCTCTAATAATTGCGTGTTGTTCGTTTTTATAGACTGCTAGGCTAGACATAAACACCTCACTTAACAGGGCAAAAAGAAACCTTAACCTCAGGGCAAAAACTTGGCTGATTGGCGCAACTCTACCTGGCTAAATCATCATCAATCGTACCAAGCCAAGCAGCAGCTCTGTCTAAATGACGTTCGGCGCGGGACGTATTACCAAGACCAAAATGCCTATCAGCAAAACCTTTGTGATATGCAGCTTGCTCTCGCGCCATTTGGTTGTTACGTTTAATATGCTCGCGCATACGTTCAATATGCTTTAAAACTGACTCTGTATTTACCATCGCTATTCTCCAAATCCAATAACTCACTATAACAAATTCAATCTATCAAATAAGGCCAATAAGCAAAAAAACGCAATGTTGACAAAAGGGGCGCAATAATGGCAAATGGGGCGCAATAAGGGGCGCAATAAAAACATTGCGCCCCTCGCTGAAAGCATTGGTATCATTGACTCTTACTCTAAAAGGGGCGCAATGTTTTAAAATATAGGTTATTTTATGTATGAGAGTATTTATATTTATACACACACATATATAGATTTTACGCATATATATAAATGCTTAAATAGCGACTTTTGCGCCCTTTGCGCCCTTTGCGCCCTTTGTTCATTTTTTGACCTATTTTTAAGAAAAAATAGTATTAAAATCAATAACTTAAAAAAGGGGCGCAATAAAGGGGCGCAATAAAAACATTGCGCCCCTTTTGCCAACATTGCGCCCCTTTTGTTAAAACGGCACTTCATCAAGCCCTTTTTTGAAAAAATCACGGACTTGTTCGATTGCATCGCTACTTGTCGCTCCTGCCACGTTTTTAAACCATATATAGTGGTTTTCCCTTGTTTTTTGTATTTTTACCCTACGACCTTCTATTTGTTGATAACCCATATCTGACAAAATATGCCCCAGCGTGCGTGTAGGTGGTAGCATATCACCGGCAGTTTCACATAGTTTAGCTAACCATGTTACGTCCAAAATACGGCCATTAACCACCGCACAATCGTGCTTATTGATTAAATCCTCAACCGAACATTGCTCAGGTGAGATAGTCGCTTGAATCATTGCTTGACGTGATTTCGTATCAGGTGCGCGTCCGCTAGCCTTAAAATCATCGCTTATTTTGTACTTCAACAAAAAAGTTTTTATTGCCCCTGCGTGTTTCTCACTCTCAGCAAATAGATATTCAAAATAGTCACCTGTTGCATCACGACCGCCAAAATAATCAAATAATTCCGTCTCGTTTTGGATTCGCCCATACATCACACAAAAACGTCTATCATCATTAGTTATCGGCAAAGCGTCCTTATAATTGGTCAATAACAGATAGTTTGTGAAGTTTGGTACTGTACGATGGTCGCGCCTTTTTTCCTCAATTTGAATCATGCTATTAGTAATAAACGGCTTTAGTCTGTCCATGATGCGCCATTTATCGTCGCCCTTAATGCGTATTTCCTCAACGATATTCACTAACGAACCATGCGCCCACCCCGTGAACCGCTCACCAAGTGCGCTAGGGTCTAGGCTCTTGGCATTGCTACCCAACAACCACTCAAGTACTTTTGCGAAGTAACTCTTTCCCGTACCTTGCGCCCCTTGTAGCAGTATCGCCCAATTGATACGCTTACCTGCATTTTGAACCACATACGCAAGCCAATCTAAAAGAATCGTCTGTTCTTTTTCATCACTCAGCATATTTTTAATGTGGGTTAAAAATAACTCAATCGCGTGTTTATTCTTTTCTGTAATCGGCACAGGTTTATAACCACTATCGACATAAGAATTAAGCATCAACTTATTGTCATGCTCGAAAGTAATAGCCGCGCTTGGCCAGTACATTTTATCGACAACGGTTAATAACTCACATTCGGTTAAAGCAAACTCACTCGCCAACATCTCAGCGTTTTTTACTTCATCCATCCGATTGTACTTAGCATTAAACGCTTCACGTTTTATGCTATAATTTAGGCGTGTGTTGGCAAACTCACACAGCTTCTCAACGTACACCCAATCTGTAAGCCAGTCGGGTAATGCCGCCACAGTATCACCCGACTTTTCAACTTTACCGCCACCGCCAAAACAAAACGCCTTTTTAATCTCACTTTTGCTTAGTCCGATTTCTTTACCGCAAGCTGCAACAATATCCGCTGCCAACGTCGAACGCATATCATCATGCAAAACGCTATCATTCATCGCACAAATGCGCTTCTTTAACGCAAGGTAATCACTATATCCTTTCACGCCTTGCGCTTCGCCACGCAAGGTATCAAACGCCGTTGCAACCACGCCGCCTTGTTGTTTAACGTGCCACGCAACCGATGCCATCGTAAAACGCGCGCCCGTCCAAGTGCCGAATGAGTTGTATTTTTTACGCATCTTCTTAGCGTCATGCTTATCCGACAATGACGACCACGACACCCACAAATCAAGCCCTTTATCAGTACCTTGATATTGATGGTGTAATGCTTGCCCAACCTTGAGCCATGCGTCATATTCAAGCCCCTGCGCTTCATAGGCGAACAATAAACCTTGCACCTCATCATCCGACATATTTAGCGGTAAATCTCGCGTAAAGTCCTCATCATCGTCCAGGCTGTCACCATCACCAACAGTGACGTTATCAAAAACAGATGCACCGCCACCAACCGATAAAAACGTATCAACATCAACCGCCGCACCGTCACCCGACAACGACCAACGCGCACCATCCACAGGGCAAGAAGGCAAAAACATAAACTGGTTAGGCTTGTGCGAACATTCATCAAACGTAAACGCATCATGAGACGCACAGAACGCCTCACTAATGGCGCGATACTCAACGCCTGATACATCACGCGACAACGGCAACACTAAACGCACCCTAGGCGAGTTATCAGTGTGAGAATAAGTGCTATACGCCACAAACGCACCCAAGCCCAACAAATCCAAGTCAAACTCTAAATCGTCAATCGTGCCAGTGTACTTATCAATATCTAGCGTGAGCATTGAGCGACAGACTAAAAATTCATCTTTGCGCTTCTCGCTACTAAATTCACCACCGACAAAAAAACCCGCTTTTTCTTTGTCGTCTAACTCAACATGAGTTGATAATTTTTTGACAATATCACCCCATGTTTTGGTAGTGTTTTTAACGATACCCATGCCTCGACCGCACGATAACGCTATTTTGTATTTATTCGTCATTATTGTTTTGTCCTTTTTCATTTATGTAAGTGACTGATAAACGCCCACCCGACAAAACCATGAGCTTATATTGAGTCGCGTTTGGCGGATATTCACCCCACTTGTAAATAGCATCGCGTGTTATTCCCAAAACCTTAGCTAACCTTGTATGACCGCCCCAAAGTTGAACCGCCTCTTGTGTTGTCATAAATCACCTTAATTAACGCTTGTAAAAAGTAGATAAAACTATACGTCATTCTTAAAAAGTATGCTAGTATTAAATCCACACAAACAAACCAAAAAAGGTAAACAAAATGAGTTTAGAACTTCAAATCAGCGAACTAAACGCCACAATCAAAACGCTAAACGAAAACATCTTGTTATTGTTAGGCAGTAAAGAGCAACATTCTAAAGTTGAATGTTCACCCATTGAGCCTGTCAATTTAGTCCAAACACAACAACAAACTTTATTACCTGAAGCTGCGAAGTCAAACGAATACACCCGCGAACAATTACAAAGCCTTTGCCTTGAAGCCACCAAACGCAACGCAGCCAACCGCGACATTATCAAGGCTATCATGTTGAGTAACTTTGAAGCCCGTAAGACTGGCGACTTAGCAGACAATCAAATCAATCTTTGTTACTCAATGATTGCCCAAGCCACAAAGGACGACTAACCATGACCACACACGCTAAATTGTCAGCCAGTGGCTCTAGTCGTTGGCTTACTTGCACAGGCTCTGTTAAAGCAGAGTCTCAATTCCCAAACACATCATCTAGCTACGCAATGGAAGGCACAACAGCCCACTCATTAGCTGAACGCTGTTTGACTGAAGACGTAACACCTAACTATTATCTAAATCGACAAATAGAAGGTTATACCGTTGACGATGAGATGGTCGAACATATCGCTGCTTATATCGCGTATGTTAAATCATTCTCAGGCCATCATTTTTATGAAATACGGGTTGATTTTAGCGAATGGATTCCAAATGGTTTTGGCACAAGTGACGCGATTGTCATAGATGAAAAGGCCAAAACAGTACACGTTATCGACTTAAAATACGGTAAAGGTGTACCCGTTGACGCTGAAAATAACAGTCAAGGTATGCTATACGCGATTGGTGTGTTGAGTGAATATGGTTTTATTTATGACATTGATAACGTAGTCATTCACATTTACCAGCCACGCATCAAGAACTATAGCTCATGGTCTATTAGTGCCACTGAGTTATTAAAGTGGGCAGAGTGGGCAAAGCAACGAGCAGAAGAAGCCTTACAGGATGACGCACCACGCACACCAAGCGAAAAGGCTTGTCAATGGTGCAAAGCGAAAGCAACGTGCAAAGCATTGCTTGACCATACCCACAAAATCATCATGCACGACTTTGACGAACTAGACGACATTAAGCCCGATTCACTAACAGACAAAGAGCTAAAGGTGATTTTAGACAATGCCAAGCTGATTAAATCATGGCTTGACGCTGTTGAATTACACGTCTTTGATAAACTGAACAACGGCGAAGATTTTGACGGCTATAAACTGGTAGAAGGTCGCTCCACTCGCTCATGGATAAGCGAAGATGAGACAGCAAAAGTATTGTCTGAAAAGCTATCAGCCGATGAGCTATTCACTCAAAAACTAATCAGCCCAGCGCAAGCCGAGAAGTTGCTAAAAACTCAAAAGTCATTGCTTGATGGTTTAGTTAATAAATCAGAAGGCAAGCCGACTCTTGTTCCATCATGCGATAAACGACCATCGTTAAATAATACGAATATGTTTGACGTACTCGATTAAAGCGTTTATTATTCACCTTGACGTATAGATAACTATACGTCTTAAACACTCAAAACCCTAGAATCTAAAAGGTAAAAACCCATGAAAGTCTTATTAAAAAACGTCCGTCTCTCATTCCCTTCTTTGTTTAAGACAGAACAATACGCTGGCGAAGATACCGAAAAATATGCAGCTACTTTCCTAATTCCTAAGTCTGATACAAAAACAGTCGCCAGTATTGAACAAGCCTGTAAAGCCGCTCTTGTTGAAAAATACGGTGAAGGCAAAGTTCCGAAAGGCTTCAAGATGCCGCTTGTTGATGGTGATGACAAAGAGTATCAAGGCTATGCTGATTGCGTTTGTATTAAGGCAAACACAAAAAAACGCCCAACGCTTGTAAACCGCGACAAAACCCCAATCGTTGAGGAAGATGGTATTTTGTACGGTGGCTGCTATGTCAACGCCTCGATTGATGTTTGGGTCATGGATAACTCATACGGCAAAAAAGTGCTTGCCAGTCTTAACGCCATCCAATTCGTAAAAGATGGTGAAGCGTTTGGCAGTAAGTCTGAGGGTGCTGATGATTTTGAAGACTTAGATGATGAGTTTTAAGTCTTAACAACATCACACCAAAAGGCGCAGCAATGCGCCTTTTTAGATAAGGATAAATATTATGTACCATAGTGTAAAAACAACCCCACAGATTCCCGAAGAAGTCACCGTCGAATATATAACCGATGACACATTAGGAAAGTGGGAACATACAACATTGAAAATATACGCTGGTAGTTGTGGTGCTAAGGTTTCATTAAATGGAAGAACCCCGCAAGAGATTGAAGCAGATGGCACTATAGAGATTACAGTAATTGGTAATTGGGAAGCGATGGGGTTCGCCAAAGCGTTTATTGAGCTTGGTAAAAAATTATTGGAAATCTAATAACACCACAAGGCGCAGCGATGCGCCTTTTTTATAACTACGGGACACTCCCATGATTATTTTAGATTGCGAGACTTACGCTAATTATTTTCTATTGTCGATGCTCGACACAGATAGCGGCAAGATAAAAGATTTTGAATTGTTTGACGGCCAAGACTTTGACAGTAAGACAGTCACGGCCATACTCAAGAAACATACAACGCTAGGCTTCAATTCATCAAACTATGACCTACCAGTCATAGTTGCCGCTTTGCGAGGTGATACCAACGCGCAAATCAAACAGTTAAGCGATGATATTATAAACGCGCCTAAAGTATGGCCTGTACTCAAAAAGCATAAAATCAATATACCGCAAGGCTTTGACCATATCGACATTATGCCGTTACCCATTGGCCAAGCATCGCTTAAAATCTATGGTGGCAGACTACACGCGCCTAAGATGCAAGAACTACCCATCGAGCCAAGCGCACTAATCACACCCGAACAACGCAACACCTTGCGCCTGTATTGCCATAATGACTTACAAGTGACGGCTATTTTGTACAACGAGTTACGCCCTCAAATAGCCTTACGCGAGCAAATGGGTGAACAATATGGCCTAGACTTACGCTCTAAATCTGACGCGCAAATTGCTGAAAGCGTCATAAAACACGAATTAGAAGCTAAAGACATCGACTGTACGCGCCCTAAAGTCAAAATAAGCACGATATACAAATACACTAAGCCTAAGCACATCACCTTTAAAAGTCAGTTATTTAATGACCTTGTGGCAATGATAGAACGTACTGATTTTGTCGTGAATGATAACGGCCAAGTGGCATTACCCGATGAACTACTGACTAAACTATCATTTGATGGTGCAGAGTATCAATTGGGTATAGGTGGCATACATTCATGCGAATCATCACAAGCTATCATTGCTCAAGATGATGAATGTTTATTTGATATTGATGTTGCTAGTTATTACCCGTATTTAATCATTGATGGTCAATACTACCCAAAACATTTGACTCGTGAGTTTTTAACGGTCTATGAATCTATTGTTAATCGACGTATTGAAGCCAAACGCAACAAAGACACCGTGACAGCAGATTCACTTAAAATTACAGTCAACGGCTCGTTTGGCAAATTCGGCTCTAAATACTCGTTTTTGTACTCACCTGATTTATTGATTAACACAACAATTACAGGACAATTAACGCTTTTAATGCTCATAGAAATGATTACGACCGCAGGCGGTAGTGTAAAAAGTGCCAATACTGACGGCATAGTCATATTGTGCAAACGTCACAACGTGCTGGCCATACGCGACACCGTGAGCCTGTTTGAACTAAACACGATATTCAGCATGGAGTACACCGAATATCGCGCCCTGTACTCGATTAACGTCAACAATTATCTAGCCGTAAAACCTGACGGCAAAGTGAAGGGAAAAGGCCAATTTGCCATTGGTGGACTCGCTAAAAACCCGACAAATACAATCAGCGTTAAGGCTGCAATCGCTTATCTAACTCAACAAACACCTGTACAAAATACAATTTTACAGTGTCAAGATATACGCGATTTTGTAAATCTGCGAACGGTGCAAGGTGGAGCGATTAAAGATAATCAGCCCATTGGCAAATCAATACGGTGGTATCACTCAACGTCAACCATGACCGCAATACACTACGCCAAGAACAACAACAAAGTTCCTAAGTCAGATGGTGCAAAGCCTGTTATGGATTATCCCGACACATTGCCGACTGATATTGATTATCAGTTTTATATTCAAGAAGCCAAGAACATCATCAAATCATGCGGAGTTAATCATGCGTGAGTCAGAAATAGAAAAGAAACTCGTTAGTCACATTAAAAAACTAGGCGGCATAGCTTATAAGTTTTCATCACCAAACCGCAAAAGCGTACCCGATAGGCTTTGTGTTATGCCCAATGGCCGCGCCTTCTTTGTAGAAACAAAGTCAACAGGAAAAGCACCAACACCCCTACAACATCACGAACATGAGTTATTGCGCTCACTGGGCCATACAGTATTAGTGATTGATAATGTTGGAGACGTTTATGCCATCGCGTGAGCAGCTTCATAAATATCAAGACCGCATGATTAACTTCATCTACACCACGCCAAAATGCGCGTTATGGGCGGGATTGGGACTAGGTAAGACAATTACCACACTAACGGCCATCGTTGACCTAATCGACAGTATGGCCGTGTCTAAAGTGCTGATTGTTGCGCCATTGCGCGTTGCCAATAGCGTATGGCACAAAGAGGCCGCTAACTGGCAACACACTAAGCACCTAAAGTTTAGCATCGTCACAGGCAGCGAAAAGGAACGACTCTCAGCACTACACAAGACTGCCGATGTTTATGTAATCAATCGTGAGAACGTGCATTGGATAGTTGAGCATTACGCCAAGAAATGGCCGTTTGATATGATTGTTTTGGATGAAGCAAGCAGCTTCAAAAGCTCATCAAGTCAACGATTCAAGTCGCTACGCAAAACAATACCCTTTACCAATCGCCTAGTCGAATTGACAGGTACACCATCGCCAAACGGACTACTGGATATATGGTCGCAAATGTATCTATTAGATTGTGGGGAACGACTAGGGCGCAGCATGACCGCGTATAAACAACGATTCTTTGAAGCAGGTTATAACGGCTATTCATTTAAGCCCGTCAAGAGTGCTGATAAAGTCATCCATAGATTGATTGATGATATTGTCATATCGCTAAACGTCGATGATTATTTAGAAATGCCCGATAGAATTGATACCGTGATTAGAGTGTCATTACCGCCTATGCGTTTTGTCGAATATAAACGCTTAGAGCGTGAATTTCTGATACAGATTAACGATAATAATATCGTCGCGTATAACGCCGCCACGCTTGCAGGTAAGTTATTGCAATACTGCAACGGCGCAATATATACCGACGAATTGAAAAACTGGACAGAAATACACTCAGCCAAACTTGATGCAATAGATGACATTATCAGCGAAAACTCAGACGAGAATTTGCTCATCGCTTATAACTACAAAACCGACTTAATACGCTTACAGGCGCGTTATCCTGATGCCGTAGTATTAGACTCTGACCCTAAGACGATAGAGCAATGGAATAGCGGCAATATCAAGATGCTACTTGCCCATCCTGCCAGTGCAGGACATGGCCTTAATCTTCAACACGGTGGAAGCAAAAGTATACTACTATCCCAAAACGGTAGTAGGAATTGCCCCGTGGCGTGCCGAGTTTACCGTAAACCTGCGCATAAAATATCCTACCGGGTTGGTGACGGCACCCTCCACAGTATTCAATCCCTGATCAAGTCCCATTATTTTAAAGCACTAGCCCAGGCCGCTATTGCGGATGATTGCTCCGATGTAAGCTTGGCATCACGGTGAATGAGCGTATAGCTACTTAGTGGCATCTCTGCTTCACCAACAACTTCCCCGATTTCCTCAAATTTGTGCTTTGCTCTTTTCTGATCATAAGCACCAAACTCTGAAAAGTTGAGTTCTTCCTTTCCATCATTAACATGACTTTGAAGCCACAAACCCGCTGGCTGAATATTTGTATACCATGGGTATACCGTGTTGTTACTGTGACAGTCATAGCATGATTTCTTTAACACAGCATGCACCTCGTCAGGCACGTCATAGAATTTTGATATATCATTCAAACTTTCACTTGCCGAACTATTTCTTGTAGGGCGAACGAATTGGATGACTACCAAAGCGACCAGCAACCCCAAACCGATTTTCTTTTTCATATTCACTTGGATAAATTAACTAATTAAAGATACAAAACGGTTTCACCATTTGCAGCCGAAATTACACGGATGAATAGATGATTCTTATCATCATTACAAGTCAGCTGTTGAGTGATTACACCATATGGTTTTTGAATGTTGAAACGGAAATCATGCATTTATCTAAAGTAAGCGATGAACAACAAAAGACAGCCAAAAACAGCAATACATGAATATTATTTATAATTTTGATAAACTCACTGCCTGAGCGTGATCCGAAAATTCTTTCCGCTAGACAAAAACTACCTGCTCGAAGAAGCCCAGTTTGGGCTTGAGGAAGCTTTGCTTACTCAACTTTTTGAAAAAGTAAAGCTACCAGATGCAGAACGCGTTTACAATGCTTATCCTCACGAAATTTCTGGCGGTCAAAAACAACGCGTAGCCATTGCGCGTGCATTGGCAATGGAACCTGAAGTTCTGTTGTTTGACGAGCCCACTTCAGCACTTGATCCAGAACTGGTTGTTGAAGTCCTGCGCGTCATACGCAAGTTGGCCGAGGAAGGTCGCACCATGTTGCTAGTCACCCATGAGATTGGATTTGCTTACCATTTCGCCAATCGGGTGCTGTTTATTGCAGACGGTGTGATTCATGAATCGGGCACCCCAGATGAAGTGCTAAAGAATCCACGCCAGGCTCGCACGCAAGCCTTTCTTGCTCGCCATAACGAATTTAAATTTTAGTTTTAAGGAACCCTCGATGAATGCTACTTCAACAGAAAGTGCCCAAGGTTATGCCGCAGACAGCCGCAACGATTCGGTTCTCATTTATGTGAACGGAGAGTTCTTTCCGAGAGATGAGGCAAAGGTATCTGTGTTCGACAGTGGCTTTGTTCTTGGCGACGGTGTTTGGGAAGGACTGCGATTACATCAAGGTAAGGTGCCCTTTATCGAACAACACTTAAAGCGGCTGTATGAAGGTGCTAAAGCCCTCGATATGGAGGTTGGCATCAC
>ENA-OSIY01002018-OSIY01002018.1-marine-metagenome-genome-assembly--contig:-NODE-2018-length-10698-cov-11.781847_pt1 | contig 10698 bp, 25 predicted proteins | sample MGYA00237884_ERZ534233 | MGnify/ENA primary metagenome ERZ534233 (study PRJEB26412, sample SAMN06343840) | marine metagenome | isolation source: estuarine water | place: USA: Columbia River Estuary... | reverse complement strand
CGGCAGCGTCAGATGTGTATAAGAGACAGATTATTTATTATTATTGGGTTGTAATTGGATTATGTTATTATTATGTATTGTTATCTTGTTGTTATTGGTTTAATTAAATTGAATTAATATATTTTTATTGGGGGAGACTGAATTTTAAGACCCCCGCGCGCTTTGGGCCGGTTACCCCATCCTAAATTCGAAAAATTGGGGGGGTGTCAAGGGAAATCTTTTTCACGCCAATAATTAAAATGAATTAAAATAAAAAAATCCCTTGCATGAATCGAGTTTTGTGATACCTTGAATACATGGAAAACGAAATAGCTTACATGGTTTTTGTGGTTTGGATCTGCACGATTGGTATTCTCGCAAAGATAGCACTCGAAGGAAAATAAAAAAAACCCTTTGACAAAAAATACTTTTTAGACTAAATTAAAAACATGAAAAACACCACTACCACAATCAGCCTCGACATTCACCAGCACACGACAATCATCTGCGCGTTACTCAATCGGGTTAGCAAATTGTTCAGTATGCGCCACGATGTGTTCGGCAAGCTCGACAAGCAATATGCCGAGAACATCAAATCCACAATCAAGCTGATTCGACTAGCAAGGAAAAGCCACAAAGTCCAATTCTCGATGTAAAAGAATCCTTGACGCAATCCCAACTTTAGACTAAATTAAAAATATGAACAACGAACAAAGACAGAAAGACGTCTGCAACGCCCTCATGTATCGCGCTAGGCTCGGTAAACACCACGGCTGGAGATACGCAATGAAATGGTTTTCCGCTTGGGAAAAAGAATACAACAAAACGAATCCCTTGACACACTAACGCTTTTAGACTACATTAAAAATATGATACCAATAAACAAAACACCACTACACGTTGTAACTCATCCACAGCACTTCGTGAAATTCAGCGCAACGCGCATCTCTAGGGCGGGAGGAAATCACGAAAGCGGAGACTTCCAGATTCACTCATCTACCCGTCTGTTCAGCGTTCTTGCTGTCAAGCAACCAGACGGCTCTTACATCGGCAACTACCACGGGGGCGAGACGCAACGTATACGCCTAGTAAAGCAAAAAGAAGATGCAATTAAGTTTATCTGCTCTATGTATAGCGTTGGCGGTCAAATACTTACCTGTGACGACGGCGTTAAGCTAGACGACGGCTCTTTCGTCTACAATGGCAGTTACGACTGCTGGAGCGACTAACATAAGTCGCTCTGTATCAACGGGTTACAGGGCCCCCGGGCCCGTAAGTGCCTCAGCCTCAACGACTTACAACACGGACGACTTGGCACGCTTCTTGAATAGGTGAAATAGGGGGCCTGGCACGATAATTGAATACGCGAAATCACGCACGAAAAATAATTTAAAATAGTCCTTGCGTTTTTTCATTAGATAGGCTACATTTTAACCATGAACAACACCACAACCACCACCGAAAACGAAATCCTCGACCTCGCTCACGTTAGCTGTGAGGAATTTGACTCATCCTATGAATCTTGGATGGATGAACTCCGCGCCAAGGACTTGGCTGACTATGACGCGCAACGTGACGCGCAGTTGAGCGACCAGCAGGAGGAATTGATCTGTGACCCTCATGGCGACGACATGAGCGAATACGACGACGACCAGCAGGATGACGGCGACGATGACGATGACAAGCACGGCTTCAACCGCGAACCTCGCGAGGATAACTTCCGTAGCGATGCGGAGGCTGACGCGGACGTTTTGGCGGGTGCTGGCTACGGCACAGATGAGGATTACGGATACTTTGGAGGCGACGAAGGATGGTAAGCCCCTAAATCACTGAAAATCAACCATATAAATAATACTACCATGAAAAACATACTAAAAGCCATTGTGCCAGCCACTAAACATCAAGGAAGTTGCTCTATTCTAGGCACTTGTAGCATCTATGAGAGCTATAAGAAAAATATCCTGTGGGCGTATAACAAAATGCGCCAACATGATGGATTGCATGACGTTACTAGGATGCCAGCAGGCACGCGATACCAAAAGGTGCATTACTTCGGCTAATATAAGTCGCTCTGTATCAACGTGTTACAGGGCCCCCGGGCCCGTAAGTAGTTGAGGCTTAACAACTTACAACACGAGGAAGTTGGCACGCTTCTTGAATAGGTGAAACGCAGGGCCTGGCACGCTTTGTGAATCGGCTAATAACTCGATGAAAATAAATTAAAAAAATATCTGGACATTTTCGAGTTTTTGCACTATCTTAAAAACATGAAGAACGAAACGATTGAACAATTCTACATCAACTTTGAGAAATTCAAGAACGACGAATGGACGCCCCAAATGTGGTATGATTACTGCTCTGTTGTTCTCTGCGACTTAATGCAGAAACATTACCCTAAAAAATCCGTAAAATAATCCCTTGACAAAATAACCTTCTACCTATAAATTAAAAACATGAAAACACTAGAGCAAATAACACCATACATCATCACAGCAATCTTCATCTATGCAATGTCTAGCCTCTTTGTGGCTTTTGTTGGATACGTTGAACGCAACGGACTTTAATATATGATACCTACAATCATCTTCGCCCTGCTCATACTGACAATCTTTGTATCCCTTGAGTGCATCATTCACAGAATGGATTGATTGACTTCTTAACCTCTCAACCTCTCAACAACAAAATAGAAAAACACCATGACAAAAAAACACTTCACAGAAGTAGCAAAAACCATTAGCCTACAATATAGCCAAGCATCGACAACAAAAGAATTGCGATTGATCGAGAATATCGTTGACGACCTTTGCCAAACCTTCAAGAATATCAACAACCTTTTTGATTCTGCAAGATTCAAGGCGGCTTGCGGAGTTCACAAGTAACCAAACACCAAACAGAAAACAACACAAAACCATGCAACTAACACGCAAATCACAACTCACGGGAATCACCCGCACGAAGGAAATCAACGTCACCGAGGAGCAAATCCTCGCGTGGCAACAGGGCGCGCTAATCCAAAACGCCATGCCTCATCTGTGCGCGGATGATAGGGAGTTCGTCAAGACTGGCATCACAGGAGAGGAGTGGGATCAACTCTTCGGCGGAGAGGAGGAAGAACCCGAGGACGAAATGGCTCTCCCCTCGTAAACGTAAACCCCTGCGAGTCAACGACTTGCAGGGCCCCCGGGCCCGTAAGTGATTGGGAATCAACGAGTTACAGTTGGCACGATTCTTGATTGACTAAATATAAAACTTGGCATGGCGAATGCTTGAAGAAAAAATTAAAATCAAAAAAATATCCTTGTGTTTTTTTCAGCTTTTGATACATTAAAAACATGAACGATACAAACAACAACAACAACCAAAACGAACCAGAAGATGATGACGCATACGCAATGCGCGTGGCAAATGGCAATCTGGCAATCTGCTTTGAAGGGGCGCATGAGTTACTTGATGGACGCTATGAGCTTTTTGGCGAATACGAAAATTAAACCTTGCAATATAAATCTCAACCACTACAATAAAACACCATGAAACTAACCACTAAAAACCAAGACCCTAAAAACTACATCGAAGCGACAGCAATCCTTCACAAGATCGGAAATCAAAAACCATACTTCTCGCTTACTGGTCGCATTGTAGAAAAGGGGCGCGAATCTGTGAGCGGAGCAATTCACAAGGAAATTCTTGCCGCCTTTCCCCAACTCGCGGACATTGCCGCCCTTCACCTTTCCGACATTGACGGAAAACCCATGCACTCTTTTGAAAATGGCAAATACTGGGCTGGCTTTACAAGATGGTCAGAATCAAACATTGGACACCTCGCCCAACTTTGGAGAATTAGCCGAGACGAGGCGTGTGATCTCACATATCACGCACTCAATATGAAATGTGAAGAAATAGAAGTCGAGACAGGCGAAATCTTTCTCGAAGAGACCCTTCTTAAAGAGTTCCATGACAATCAAATAGAACGCTGGAAACAAGAAGCTGATGCGGCTATCAAAAAACACACTCTGGAACTTGTTGCTGACTGATAACTTATATGATCTTCTTAATAGGATTTGCACTGGGTATCTTTCTCTTAATCAAGCAATAGCAAAATGAAAACTAAAAAATCAAACATCATCATTGTTGGATGCTTCTATCTAAATGTCTTAATTGCAATGTGTTCCTGTGCCTTCTATGCTGGAGCAGTTGATAAGCATCAACAAAACAAAGAAAAGGAACAGATGCAGAGAGACGTTGAGGCTATCTTTGATTCAATAGATAAGCCGCTACCTAAGCGCAATAAATAATAAGCGCAAACACCTGTGAGTCAACGACTTACAGGGCCCCCGGGCCCGCAAGTGCTTGTGGTTCAACGATTTACACTTGGCACGATTCCTGAATGGCGAAAATGCAGACTTGGCATGGCGATTGCTTACGGCGCAGAAAAATAATTAAAAAAATAAAAAATAATCCTTGCGATTACAGCGAGATCATAGTATCTTTAGAGCATGAAAGTTGAACTGATTGAACACTACATGAACAACCTCGCCAGCCTCCAGAGGGGCGAGCGGACAACCCAGCAATGGGAGGATGTTTGCCTTTGGATTCTTGGGCAGATCATGGACGAGCCAGACAATAAAGCTGTCATGGACTTGCTCGCGCAGGAGCTTCCACACCAGACCAACCACCGCTCATTTTAACCTAAACACCAACACACATGACCAACAACCAATACAACGTCAAATGTCCAGAGTGCCGCGAAGCGGCGATTGCCAGCTACGAGCCACCATACCAAGAATACGCTGGAGCAAGCGTGCAGGGCGGTCAAACCTTCATCGAATGCCCAAGTTGCGGCTTTGAGGATCACGTCAAAAGCGATCTCTCCGACTTCAACTTTGCGGAAAACCGCAGAGGCTGGTAAAATACTCGAAAAAAACCCTTGCCAATTTAAAACGATTATAGTAAATTAAAAATATGAAAAGATACCTAGACCAAGATCAAATGATCGACCGACTCTCTGACTACGCTGGAGAGAACTACTACAACCGCAACGCTCGCTTTGGCGGTGAAGCTGATGAGTTCGACTACCTGTTCAAGAGCCTTGCGCGTGAAGAAGCCAAGAAGCTGAAAGAGGCTGAACGCTTCGACCAATAACCTAAACCCCTGCAAGCCAACAACTTACAGGGCCCCCCGGCCCGTAAGTGCTTGTGGCTTAACGACTTGAGAGAATTGACGGAAATACTAGGGTCTTTTTCCGTCAAAACCCCGGGCCTGGCACGCTTCTTGAATGCCCCTAAAATAAAAATGAAATTAAAATAAAAAAATCCCTTGCTAATTTTATACAATAAGACTATCTTAAAGACTCACAACCAAACCAAACAAACCATGAAAACACTACCACAAGCACCACACAACATCGTCCTGTTCAACATTGCCTCCCGCACACTCATCGGCTTGACTCCAGAAGACGAGAAGAAAGTTTATGCCCAGATCGAATCCACAATGAATGGGGATGGATTATACGAGGGCGCAACCAAGGAGACGATCCTTCAAGCCTACCATGACCAAGAACTCGGCGATTCTTATGGGCTGAACTGGGTTGACCATATCACTCATATCCTGCATGACCTCGGAATCATTGAACGCTACATCAAACCCTACATCATCGAACCCTAATACTACCAATACACCATGACAAAACGCATACAACAACTGGAAGAAGAGATTGAACTTGCTGAAAAGCAAATCGCTATGCTGTTCGAGGGCGACCCGAAAAGGGTTGCTCTGGAGCAAAAGCTGGAACGCTTGAACATTCGACTCGAAAATGCAAGTGATGATGAGTCTTTTGCATACGCAGACAGAATCGCCCATGACACCTACGGAGGCTGGAGAGACTAAACTTAACCCTAACAATACCACTAATATGAATAAAGAAGAAATCGCTAAATATGTATATAACTACGCAGAAGAGCATTACAATGATGGAGGGTGGGATACTATAGTTGAATGCTGGACAATCCAAGCTATCATGGACTCTCTGGAAGATGATGAAACTAAAGAAGAAGCACTTGAGAGCTTCAGGAGCGTTGCTGGAGTTCATGCGGAGAGAGAAGCCGACGCTGTGAACTGCTGGTAACATAAGTCCCTTAACCCCAACGGGTTACGGGGCCCCCGGGCCCGTAAGTGCCTCAGCCTCAACAACTTACAATGCGGACGACTTGGCACGCTTCTTGAATGGCATAATACCGGGCCTGGCACAATAATTGAAAGCGCAAAACATGGCGTGAAAATAATTTAAAAAAATATCTGGACATTCTCAAGCCTTTTGATACCTTGAACACATGACAAGAACACCAAGAAGCAGTAACAGAACCATCACCACTAGCGAAAAGATCGCCTACAAGTGGAGTCTAGTCGTATCCTACTGGGTAGGGCAGAAAGAAATCACGGAAACCATCGCAGTTGGTCAAACTAGAGGCGCAACACTCAAGAATTGGTTTTTTCAATACTACCAAGGGGATGTTCCAGAAAATCCCCGCTTTCCTTCTCCCAAAGATATAATCTTCCTGTCTTGGGTCGAGTTCGTTCCAGCAGAATAATCCTTGACACTATCAACTCAATCCATTAAATTAAAAACTCAAACATGAAAACACAAACACCAAACACCAACAACGAAAATGTCATCGTGAGTCTCTACGGATCAGAAATTGCCGTGGGCATCGAAGGCACAAAAGAGCAGATCGAACAGCAATTCACCCGCTTCTTTAACATGGGAGGAGCAGCCCCAAACTGCACTTCTGCTTTTTGCTCCGAAGATTATGATACTGGAGATAATTACCTTCACTACATGAGCGACAACTTCGCATACTTTCTTTCAAGTGAGGAAGCAATGGTTAAAGCCTTTGAAACCGAACAACTTGTGGACATTAACTCACATTCAAATCCTCAATATAAAGGTAAAAAAGACGGCATTCTGAAAGAGGTTGTCGAACTCGCAAAGGAAACTTACAAAAACCTTAAACGCGAAAACTTCATGCTTTACAGAACGTCGGAACAGATTGCGTTTAAGAAACTTGACGGGGGTGCGCCTTCATTAGATATGTCATCCCTAAACTTCTTCTCGTCTCACGCATACGTTAGTTAAACTTAACAAACCCCCGAAGCTGTTGAATATCAACGGCTTACGGGGCCCCCGGGCCCGCAAGTGGTTGAGGCTGAACGACTTGCGTATGGAAAAACTTGGCACGATTCTTGAATGGCGAAATCCAGGGCTTGGCACGATTCCTGATTGGCTCGAAAATTAAAATGCAAAAAAAATAAAAAAACCCCTTGCGCTTTTTATACAATAAGACTATTCTCTTATCTGTAATCAATAACACCATGACACTACTCGCCACAAATACCAAACTGGAAAAAGGAACTAAACTCGACTGGACAACGAAGGGGCTTTCCCTTGCGCCTGCTGGTCTATCTGGAAAACAACTTTGTCCACATCGCTCTGCTGGCTGTGAATTGGCTTGCCTCAATACCGCAGGAATGGGAATCTTTTCTAATGTTCAAGAGGCACGAATCAACAAAACCCGCTTCCTGATCGAAAAGCGCGCTGATTTTCTCATCGCGTTGAATAAAGAGCTTGTGAATCTGAACAAGCGCGCAAACAAGGGACAAAAAATCGCCGTCCGTCTGAATGTGCTTTCTGATCTACCTTGGCACAATATGATCGACATGGCATCCTTTCAAAATCTCCGCTTTTATGATTATACGCCAAACCTTGCGCGCATGATTCAGTTTTTGAATGGCGAGCTTCCCGCCAACTATCATCTGACCTTTTCACGGAAAGAAAACAATCAAGCCAAAGTTGAACTTGTGGCATCAATGGGCGGAAACATTGCTGTCGTCTTCGACAAGCTCCCGCAAAGCTATCTCGGAAAGCAAGTGATCGACGGAGACGCGACCGACCTACGCTTTCTTGATCCAAAGGGAATCATCGTCGGGCTGAAAGCAAAAGGCAAAGGCAAAAAAGACGTGTCGGGTTTTGTAGTCAAATAAAAATGAAAACCAAACCAAAAACCAAAATATGCAAGAAAATATATTCGCCATCATCCTTGTCGGAACGATTCTTGGAGCTTTTATCCTCCACAATGAACGCAAATAAATTAAATGAATTAAAAATAGCCTTGACAAATAAAGCCAAAAATACTATAAATAAGATTATGAACAACCAAACCAACCAAACCCAAAACCGCAAAGCTCAACAACTGGCTTCGCTGGTCTCCGAAATCGTCATCAACAAGGGAACTTGTTTCGCTGGCTTCACCTACAACGGCAAACGCCGCAACCTCACACTTGGGGCAAAACTTGCCGACCGCTCCAGCGGCGGCGGCTCTGGCGGCGGCTCATGGGGTAAATCCTACGCCAACGGCGCACTTGTAGAACACAAGCAAAGCCTCTATCTTCAGGGACTTCCAAACAATGACACGACACGCTCGATCAAGCGTTTCAAACTCTCTGATGTTGAAGACTTTGTAATTGGCTGAGTTGTAGTGCAATGGGTGAGAGCGCGCCTTGTGGTGGGGCGCGCTCTCTTTTTGCGCCACGGAAACGTAAGTGGTTCATTACCAACTACTTACGGGGCCCCCGGGCCCGCAAGTGGCTGCAGATCAGCTACTTACATGTCAAGGAAAAAATAATAAAAATTAAAAAAATATCCTTGACCTATTCACCATAAACCCCTACGCTCTTATCTGTAATGAAAAAGCTTATATTCACAATCATCGCAACACTCGCACTCACTGGTTGCGGGGCATCGTTTAAGAACAACTACGGCAAAGCAGTCAACGCATACAGTTCTGGCAACTATATCGTAACTGTCTGGTCAGGAGACAAAGCAGTCCGCACATACGAGATCAAGGATGGGTTTGTCAACTCCGAGAAAGAATCTGACGGATGGTTCTTTATGCACAACGGTAAGCTTGTGCGAATCTCTGGCACTGTAACTATTGAACAACAATAGAAATTACAAGGCAAGTCGTTCCACGTCAGCGACTTACGGGGCTCCCGGGCCCGCAAGTGTTTGATACTCAACGCTTTAAGGGTCTACATAAACTTGCACATTTTGCAATGTTTTGTGCAGTTATGCTTATTTACTCTATTTAGGTAGTCCCGGGCCGTAATCTGGAAAAAATCCCCTTGACTATTGTATAAAATTATCCGATACTGATTTTAGTTGAAACTACCACAATGAAAAATCCAACATCATCAGAGAAATGGCTAATGTCGCTCAATATCGGGGGAGAATACCACAGAGTTCTATTTGACGGAAAAATCGTTTACGATTCCATTTTCCCATACGAAATTATTATGAGCATCAAGGGAACGTGCGGGCATTCATTCAGTCAAGAAATCTTGGCTAGTGTTTGTTCAGAGAAAATGAAGGGGATGAAAGTTGTCATGTCTGCATTTGATGGAACATGGGCGGCAGAAGACAAGAATACCCCATTCACTTGTTCAATAGCTTCAGAAACATATTGGTCATCATAGAGCAAACACGCCATGAAAATAAAACCATTTAAAATAGAGGTTAAAACACCAAAGGCTAGAAAGAAAGCAACGCCTCCAACCAAAGTATTAAAAGATAAAAAATGTTATAGTCGCAAAAGCAAATACACATTGCAATTTATAGATATACCCTACGAATTATGAACACCACAACCAAACAGCAAGCCTTCTGGTTTCACTACAATAAGCCGCTATCGCTTCAGAGGAAGAAAAACATATTGACAGTCCACTTCAATGGCGTTTGTCATTTTGTGGAGGGATTAGACTGCCGAGTGCCTATTAAGACAAGGAACAGAAAACTTCAGCCTCGTTGCGTTATGGCTGGGAAGGCATCTTCTATTAAAATAGAGAATGAAGTGGCAATTATTATTTGACAATAGTATAAAATGGATGTATAAATAGATAGTGGTTCCCGATGAGCCGATGGGACTGGGAATTCTCGGTCGAATACAAAAATCGGAAATTGATCTTTTATATTTTAATTTCGATGAGGACAGCGCGATCTCATAAGTGGGTTGATCGCCATGAAAGAGAGGGATCGCAGTAACATTCCCGGATGTAATGACGCAGGCTGAACTCATCATTTTTAGTATGCGATGTAGCTCAAATGACTAGAGTCCTACTTTGTAAGTGGGAGGTTGAGGGTTAAAGTCCCTTCATTGCAGAAACAAGAAGTGTAGCTCAGTTGGTAGAGCAGCAACACCCTCACGAGGCTCACGCCTCTCGGTAAAGGACCGCAACGCTGGGTGGTAAAGCAAGCCGTTGGTTCGATCCCAACCACTTCTTCTTTTTTTTACCGAGCGCATAGGTTTGCAAGACCATATCCGCGACAGATGACAATGCAATGAGTTCGAAATCAACATTTAATCTGTAGGGAACTTCTCCTAGCAATAGAATGAGAGGTCTCGGTAAACAATTTTCTGCGGGTTACAATTCTGGCGAATTGAGGTGTCTCATAAGCATCTTTAGGTGGGTTCGATTCCCACACCCGCTACCATTTTGTTATCAACTACTTACGGGGCCCCCGGGCCCGCAAGTGCCTTGGCGCCAGCAGGTTACGTATTAGAATAATAATCCCTTGACTATTGTATAAAATAGCACTATCTTTATTTTAGTTATGAGTAACATTGTTTCACCACTACTTGTTCCATCAGACGTAAAAGATTTCGCTGAACA
>ENA-OSIY01002015-OSIY01002015.1-marine-metagenome-genome-assembly--contig:-NODE-2015-length-10708-cov-7.923714_pt1 | contig 10708 bp, 14 predicted proteins | sample MGYA00237884_ERZ534233 | MGnify/ENA primary metagenome ERZ534233 (study PRJEB26412, sample SAMN06343840) | marine metagenome | isolation source: estuarine water | place: USA: Columbia River Estuary... | reverse complement strand
AACCATGGTTTGAAGAGTATAATATACCAGACAACAACAAGATTGAAAGCATAAAGTCTTTCTTGTATAAAATATTTCAATAGAATGAGAAAATACCATATAAACTATGCAAACGGCCGATATTTAAAGGCACAGGAATATTGTTCTGAATCTGCTAAGGCTGCAGGATTTGATGAAGTTATATCCTATTCGATCAAAGATATTGATAGAGATTTTTTAGAAAATAACAAGCATATACTTGAACAACCAAGAGGTGCCGGTTTTTGGCTATGGAAGCCTTATTTTATAAACAAGTCGCTTGAGAAAATGAGCGATGGAGATTTGCTTGTATACTCAGATTCTGGATCTTACTATGAAAAATCCGTCAAGCCATTGATAGACTTGATACAAAAAGAAGAAAAAGGAGTCTTGTCATTCGAATTGCACGGGCTGATAGAAAAGGCGTATACCAAAAAAGACGCATTTGTTTTAATGGGACTTGACGAGCCAAAATACACAGACTCTTCGCAAAGAGAGGCAACCTATATATGGATGATAAAAAACGACTTTACGGTATCTTTTGCAAAGGAGTATTTGCAATACGCGCAAGACGAAAGGATAATAACCGACCTAAATAGCGAGGGAAACAACTATGCAGACTTCAAAGACCATAGACACGACCAATCGATATGGTCTTTGCTTTGCAAGAAGCACGATATACCGCCACACAAGCTAATCTCGCAATGGGGCGACGGAATGAAACATGTCTTTCCAAATGACGGATATGAAAAGATTGCTATGCATCATAGAAATCCTATGTAAATAAAAAAAAACTAAAAAATGAAGCTTTATACTATATACACCGAGTCCCACAAGGAAATGTATGAAAACTACTTCTTAAAGACAATACCCAACGAGTTTGAGATAATACCAACCGAGATACCACAAGAATGTCCTACTGGTGAATTCTACGAAAGCGGATGGGATAAAACATGCTATAGAAAAACTGAGCTTTATCTAAAGGCATGCGAAGAAAACATGGGAAGCGTGTTCGCTTTTTCCGATGTAGACATACAATTTTTTGGAAAGATAAAAGAAGCTATGCTAGCAGAGCTAGGGGATTTCGACATTGCCTGCCAAAACGACACAGGACCTTACTACTGTTCCGGATTCTTTGTGTGCAGAGGAAACGAAAGGACTCTGAACATGTTTAGAGAGATGGTAAAAAACTATGACAGAGAAGACCAGACAACTCTTAACAACCATATACACCTGGCAAAGTCCAAGTTTCTTTCACACAAGTTCTTTACAATCGGGCATTTGCTAAACACTGCATGGACTGGACAAGAATTCGAGATAAAGCATGAAATACTAATGCACCATTCAAACTGGGTCATCGGCTTAGATCGAAAAGCCAAGCTTATGGATATTGTAAGAGAAAAGAACAGCGCTAGAATTTCAAACATACAAAGCCAAATAGACCAGCACTTTTCGAATTGGAGGCCAAGCCCAGAATACCCAACCTATCCTTCTTATCATGAAGGCGCTTATCTGGAAGACAGCTTCTACGAATATTTCAAAGAAAGCAACATAGCATCCAATCGATTCTATATACCTGTTTTTTGGACGACCTGCTATTGCGACAACAAAATACAGGGCCTTCAAGAAGCAATCAGTAGGTTAAACCCAAACATGAAATACTTTACGGTCGCCCAGCATGACGACGCCATAAGAGAATCGCTTCCGCCTGACACGATATGCTTCAACGCTGGCGGAAACGGCGGAGGAATACCGATTCCTTTGGTATGCTCTCCAATAAAGGATGATATAAAGCCTAAGCATTCGACCAGAGATATATTCTGCTCTTTTGTTGGATCGACTACGCATCCGATAAGGTCTGCTATTTTCGAATCTCTAAAAGGAAACGATAGATATTTCTTCTCAAACAGAAGCTGGACGCCTTCTGTTCCTCAAGAAGACTTGGAAAGGTTTTTAGACATCGCGTCAAGAAGCGTATTCTCTCTTTGCCCTAGAGGATATGGAAGAAGCTCTTTTAGGCTTTATGAAGTAATGCAGCTAGGGTCGATACCTGTATTTGTATACGACGAGAAATGGACGCCGTTCGAAGACGAAATAGACTGGAGCGAATTTTCAGTATTGGTTCACTCAAGCGATATTCATAGAATAGACGAAATATTGTCTTCTTATTCAGAAAGCAAAATAGAACAAATGCAGAATAACCTATATAAATACTGGGAAGAAAATTTCACTATGGAATCTATTTTCAAAAAAATAACTAATAGAATATGAAAAAATTAATAGTTCAGCCAGTAAATGGACTAATGAATAGATTTAGATGTATAGCGTCATCAAAAATACTGGCAGATTATACAGATAGAGAATTTTTAGTCAATTGGAAAAAAGAATGGATTTGTAATATTTCTTTAAGTGATATAGTTGAAGATGGTTTCTTTGAAATGGGATATGATGTAGAAAGAAACGATTGTTACTACCATAGTGGTCCAGAAAAGTTTTCAGAACAACCATTTGTTGATGATATGATAAAATCTAAAGATTTAATTTATTTACTAGCTGGTGGTAATTTTATACCAACTGGAATGAGCATATCTGAATTCAATAATAAAAAGAGCGATTTTTATCGATCGATACCATTCATATCTAAAATTAAAAATGAATCTAATGAATTTATTTCTAAATATAAAGACTATATTGGAGTTCATTTAAGATATACTGATAGAAAACAATGGTCACCTGATACTAAATATGTCGAATCTTTAATAGAATTAAATGATGAGAATATTTTTATTTGTTCAGATGATAGAAATGTTATAGAATATTTTAAAAGCAAATATGGTGATAGAATTTTAAGTTATAATATAACTTCACTTGATAGGATGTCTATCGATGGTAATCAACAATCATTAATAGAATGGCTAATATTATCTAATAGCAAAAAGATATACTACTCATTAGGATCATCATTTTCATATGAAGCTTGTTTAGTTAATAAACTATCAAATTCGATTGAGATGAATCCTAATAACATACAACTAGATGACTTAAAAATAAAATTAGAATTTTAATGAATATAAATGTTGATAAAATATATGTTTGTCATTGGAACCAGCTTTAATACTGCAAAATAATATGTTTAGTACAACAATACAAAAATAAAATAGTAATATGGGAATCGATTTTGAATATTTGTGTAAAAAATATGGCTTTGTTCCAACCGGAATAATACACATTGGTGCACATTTGATGGAAGAAAGAAAAAACTACTTATCAATGGGAGTTAATAATATAATTTGGATAGAGGCCAATCCAAAGCTATATGAAAGAATAAAAAATGAAAATACATCTTCAACGGAGTTGTTTTTCAACTATGCTATATCTAACAAAGATAATGAGATGTGTGAGTTGAACATTACAAATAATGGACAATCATCTTCAATATTAGAATTGGATAAGCATAAAATGTATCATCCAGAAGTTTGGGTAACTGAAAAAGTTAGCGTTGAGTCTAAAACAATAGACTCTTTATTTGAGCTTGAAAGCATTGACGCTTCTAATTATAACTTCTTAAATATTGATATACAAGGTGCAGAATACTTAGCATTTTTAGGTGCTTCAAACACACTCGATAAAATCGATTATATATATTCTGAAGTTAACGAAGGCACTTTATATAAAGATTGTGGGTTGATATCTGATATAGATCTACTATTGTCTAAACATGGATTTAAAAGACTTGAAACAGATATGTCGCCATGGGAATGGGGAGACGCATTTTACATAAAAGAAAATGCTAATATATGAGAGTAAGTTTTTTAGATTTCTGGCAATATCCAAAGGCATTTGATCCAAATAATAATTTTTTAACACATCTACTCAAAATAACTTTTGAAATGGAATATGTTCAGATGAAATAGAAAATGAAAAATAGTATAAACGCCGAAGACGAACTTCTAAAAATACTCAACAATGAACTGGTCAATAGTATAGATTTAGAAATAGGTAATAACCTTAAAAACTACGTCTGGTCCAAATCTTGGAAAAGAAAGAACTCTATCGACAAACTTTATAAGAAGATTAAAGACGTTGAATGATTTGAGGTACAAATCCCAATTCCAATACTTTACTTTTGTCTAATAAGAATTCTATATCATAGAAGTTGAAATGAAAGACAAGAGTAAAGTCTTTACTTGTTACCTTTTGTTGAGAATAATTAAATGTGTTATCTGATAAAGTTTTCAATATTATTTCATAGAATCTTATCACATACAAAGCATCTCTGTGTATATCTACACATGTTATAGTAAATGGGTTCAAGAATGAATTTTCTACATCCATATAGTGTTTGGAAATCAAATCAAACATAAGCCAATAGTTTAAATCAGAATCAACCGATCTAAAAGTGATTGTTAGCTCGTGAGTTGTTGTTATGTCCTGAACATTCTTTGCAGGTTTAAATTGACGCTCTTTACCTCTCATCAATATCTGCTTAGGCATCTCAAACGATATTCCTGGGAAATTCACAGACTTGATTGTCGAATTAAGATAATCTATAACATTTTCATATTGAACCCAGTTCTTTTCCAAGATTGGTTGATATGTGTTTATTGTCTCTGGCTTCAAGAAATCTTGCGGTAAATTAAAAATAAATTGGGAGTTCTGCGAGTTAAGTCTCAATTTAGTATTTGACTATTTTTTATTTACAAATAAATTGTAATTTTTCATCTAAAATTTCTGATATCTTATCAAACTCATCAAATCTAATTCTTATCAAATTGACTTTGTTCTCAATACACCATTCCCATATTATATATATTAAATATAATATGTCACCTTTTAACAAATAAACACATTATCTTTATTTTTTAGTAGGTGCGGTCTCACCAGTAATAAGTTTTTTAGTAACAGTTGCAGTTTCTTTAGGTAATTTAGGATCTTGATTGATACTAGGTTTATTATCTTTTGCAGAATCTTTGTTAAGAGTAGAAACATTTGCAAGATTATCGAATATTTGAAATAGTCCTGTGTAGATTACAGAAACATTGTTTTGATTACTTGCTAATATATAGAATAAGTTTACTCCAGATTCGTATATTTTTTTTATAGAAAGAACTTTAGCTTGTGGTATCTTAAATACAACTTGTCCTAATTTTAGATTTATATCCGTAGATTCTATAAGAAGCGAAAACTCTTCTGTTGTCTTATCATTTCTAAATGCCAATTTTATTTCTCCTAATCCAGTCATATCTAAATAATCTGGTTTTAATGCATCCCCTGCTGCTATTATGAATTTCAAGATATTATCATAGGGGTATATTTTAATTTGCATTTTTGCATTTCCGTAAAAAGTATTGTTATTAAAAATTGCATTATCTGATTTTCCGATAATGTTTCCACCATTTACAAGAACTGGATATGGAACTTTTATAGTTTCTATCTTAATTTGACCTGCACCAAAACCGCCAGCACCATTTCCACCTGCACCATTTCCACCTGCACCATTTCCAGCACCAAAACCGCCAGCACCATTTCCACCTGCACCAAAACCGCCAGCACCATTTCCACCTACTAAGTTACCAAATTCTTTCCCACTTCCAAAATCTCCCTTATTTACTGCAATTCCAACATTGAATCCGGCACCACTTGATGCCTTTTGGTTTATTCGTCCTTTAGGTTTTGTAGTTCTACCCATTGCATTAGTCACACCCAATAAAGAAATATCTATTGCGTTTTTAACATTGTATACCTTAGGTTTAGAAGCATTCAATAAGTTTATCTTAAGCATATTGGCGCTGTATTTAGATACTTCGTCTTGAAGCATACCATATGAAGCTCTTCTAAGTATATAAGAATCATCTAACGAATCTATTAGTCTCATTTCTACATCTATTATAGCAGTAGTTGTAGAGAACTTTATTATAGGTCTATAATCAATCGTCTCATTAAAACCATCGTATATCGTTACTGTCGTAGTTTTACCTCTTATGTTTTGTTCATATGTTGTTATATTATATTGAACATAATATCTGTGACCCATTTTAAAAGAATCGTCTACAAATTTTTTAAACTCTGCTATATTATCATTGTATGTTCCATATATTTCAAAAAAGTCTCCCTCCGTTGAATGTTTTATCATAAGTGCAAGTCTTTCAAACTCAGGTGCTTGTGGAATTGTAGTAGTTACTTTATTTGCTAATATATAAGATGTTATTCCATTTATTTTTTGAATTCCGTCAATAAAATAAAAATCAACAAATATAGGTGCTGTTATACTTAGTCCTATACCATTTGTAAGATTATAGTTTATACTATTTTCCTTTGGTGATTCATTTGTTTTTTGTGCAGCAACTTCATTCACAGCCGGAATCTCTAATTGTATATTCTTCCCCCAAAGTTTTTCTTGAAACATTAGAGGTGGTGTTGAATAATTTAAAAGATACTGCTGTGACGTGTTTGTCATGTCAAAGTAGAAGTTTGATAATTCAAATGGGTTAGTATTTGTTTCATCTAATGTATAAACTCTTATATAAAACCCTAAGTGTTCACCAAATGTCCAGTTTATAGGTATATGAACTTTAATAGTATCATGTCTTACTGGTATACCCGCACCAAATTCTTTGTATTGTTGATATGAGTAATAATCAGGATTTACTTTACCAAATCTACCTGATACATAATCAAGCATAAATAATTGATTTTCCTGTCCTTTAACATTGGTATTTCCGGTAGAACTACCATCGTATGCAATATATGACCTTTTATTAGTTCTAGAATCAACTAGTATTTTATATTGGTCACTAATCATGTTACCATCATTGTATACGTACTCTAATAGTATGTTTCTATCTAATTTTACATATTTTGAAATTTTAGCCATTTTAGAATTAAATCTTTTTGTTATATATAAAAAAGAAAACCTCTCATAATTATGAGAGGTTTTCTTTTTCTAATCTTTTTCTTACAGATTCTATTATTTGATATTCTGATAATTCGGGATGCTTTTCTACTATAACTCTATAAAGTTCTTGTTCTTCTATTGCAAGCTTTTCAATTTCTTTATTGAGTGGATCTACGAATTTTTCAATTTTATTACCTTCTACTTCTATTTTATCGAACACTGAAAGAACAGATTTTATTGAATCTATATCTTTATTCTTATCGTTCATATCTTTTTTTATTTTTTCAAGTTCTTTTAAAGAACTATCTAAAACTTCTAAAGTTTTTTCTGTTCTTTTTCTATAAAAATCTACATTAGATGTTAATCTAATATAATTTTTTCTAATATTTACTGCAGCGATTAAGAATTTCTCATCTATCATTGTTGTTCAGCTTCTTTTTTTACACGAACTTTCTTTGTTGGTGTTGGTGGGTTTCTATGATCTGACATACTATTTGCTAATTCTTCAATAGTCTTCTCAGTTATTGTTTTTTTTAAAATCGGTTTTTTTACAGTAGGTTTTTTAGCAACTGCTCTTTTTGGTTTACCATAAACCATATCTTTTATTTTGGCTTTGATACTTTCTTTTAAAGACTTTGGATCTTTCAAAAGTTCTCTCGTAAACTCGTCAGCTAAAAAGTCTATTATACTCTTCTCATAAGAATCTTCCATCATTTCGATGAAATCCAATCTAGGAATTTTATTTTCTAACTTTAAATCTAAACTAAATTCAACAGATCTTTTAACACCTCTAAACATTGTGTAGATAGGATCTTCTTTTGGTTTTGAATAGACTGGTTCTGAATTTTGTTGTTTAGTACCATTTACCACAACCGTTCCATTATCTCTATCAATTTCAACTCTTTGAACCGGTGGTTCATCATTGACAATCTGTCTTGGTTCAGGTATAATTGGTAGTTCATCAAGTTCATCACTATCTTCTAATATCTTTGCAAACGCCTCATTCTGTCTAGCAACTGATTGTGTGTTGTCTGGATTTATTCCATATTTTCTAGCCAACTCTTCTTTCTCATCATCTATACTACCATATATCACAGCACTATCATTATCTGTTGGTCTATAATTGGTGTCGATACTTACTTTTGGTCTAACCTCACCATTCTCATCTGGAATGTTTTCTGACGGAATAGTCTTTATTTTCTCAAAAAGAGAATCATATGCGTTCTGATTATTAAAAAAAGATGCAGGATCTACCTGCTCGGTGAAATGATTCGTGTCCATAAGACGCCTTGTATCTATTTTTGTTTTGTTTTCAAGTATCGCGATGTTTTCGAACGAATCGATTACTCTCACTACTTCTCCAGTTCTGTTGTCTTTAAATGTTCTGTTGTTAAAGCTCATAATAATATGATTATATTTTTTACTATCTATTATATAGTTTGATATTCCTTTTGTTTAGGTATAAAAAAAAATCCTTGACATTTGCCAAGGATTTTTATATCAATATTTAAAATATTAAATGTCTGCGAAAAAATCATCTTCATCTGCAGATGCTGTAGATGTAGCTGGTGTTTTTTCTGAGAAGTTTTCTTCAAAAGAGAAGTCATCAGATGATGGCTTAGCTTCAGCTTTCGCACTTGAAAAAGAAGAACTAGCTTTACCAGTTAAGAAGTTACCAATCTCTGTAATCTTTACTTGTTGTTCTTCTGATAATTTCTTTGGAGCAAAATCTTCTAACTCAACACTTCTTTCTAACAAGAAGTTTTTAACAACACCTTGTACGTTTGGTGCAATCTTACCATCTTCTAAAGGAGCGTTTTTGAAAACACCATTTTTAAAGATAGGTAAAGAAGTTGTTTCACCTCTAAACATACTTGCTTTGTAATCTGGGTATGTTTCATCACCAGTTTGGATTTTCTTAACAACAAGAACGAATTCTTTACCAGCTGATAAGTCAAAAACATTACAAGGTACTCCAGAGATTTCTCCGTTTTTCTCAGCCATGATTTTGTCTTTAATAGTTTTACCGTATTGGAAAACCATAATCTTACCAACTAATTCTGGTTGTTGTTCGTCTTCTAATACTAAAACGTAAGAGTAGTATTTTTTAGAAAACTTTAACTGTTTTGATTTCTCAATCAATACTGCATTTTTAGAGTTTTGCATTTGGTAATACAAATCTGTCAATGCACATTTCTCATTGAAGTTTTTCGCTGAGTCAAACCATCCACTTAATTCTTTCGCAGATTTGATGTCTACATAGTGAGAGATTTTTTCAATCGCAGATTGTCCAATCTTTCCTTCTTGTGTTAAGTTAGGTAAAAATCTTACTACAGATCTCCATCCTTTTTTCTCGTCTTTTGCCAATTTAAGATCCACTCTGTAGATTCCGTCGTTGTTGTTACTTGATTTTACTTCATTTAAGAAGTCCATTTTGCTGTCTAAACCTCCATTAAATAGGTCATCCATTTCATTTGCCATAATATTGCTTTTTATTTGTTTTTAATACTAAACTCTCTGTTTAGTTATTATTTATATTAAAAATGTGATTAAAAGTTTAGGTTATTTCGATTTTTTTTCATATATTTTCGGCCAAAAATAACACGATACAAAATACTTTCAATCATTTTTTATTTTCTATAAATATTTGATGTATAAGTTTATTAGATTTTGAAATATTCTTTGGAACCACCTGGTATTGAATAACATACTTCATTAACATTATCAACACTATGTCTGTATTCTAAGTCTTCGTATTTCTTACTACTTCCTTTTTTAACATAAGCTATAGTTATATGTGGTTCGTATTCTGGATACTCATTAGAGTTTGGAAATTCGGAAAGTTTGTCGTGTAGACTTTGTAAAGTACCGATTGGAACAACATTGAATTTTACTACATCAAATTTTTCATTTTCGAATACTCCTATTCCTTCTATCTTTATATCTATACGCTCATTGAGTCCTTCAAATACAGATTTTACTTGATCCAAAGAAACTTCTTCGTGTAATCCATACAGAACAGTAACATGTGGGTTATCTTGAATACCAGGTTTTCCTTCATCTGTATAAAGATCTCCTTCTGCAATAGATGATGTTATCTCATTCCAGTTTGATACAGGAACTTCTATCATAACGCAACCAAGACTAAACCCACTTGATTCGTTTAAAAACTGTGTATATTTCTTTATTTTCATATTCTATATATTATAGTGACCACATTCAAAAAGATTGTTATCTTTGTAAGACAATCTAAAAACGAAAAGCTATGGAAAGATATTCAATGAGAGAAGTTTTGAAAAACAAATTTGGTGAGGCTGAAAAAAGTGTTAAAGGTGCAACTGCGTCTAAACGTGCTACCAAAAAAGTTGAGAAGAAAGACACTGGTAAGTATGTCGTTAAGATTGTTGATGGTGTAAAATATATGGTGTTAAAATAACAAAAGAGACTCAGTTGAGTCTCTTTTTTATTTAGTTTAAGCTATATTCCATTCCTGGATATCCTTCAAAAGGATCTCTATCATAATCTTCTGAATCATCATCATCGTAGTCGAATTGGAATCCCATCTCAACAAGTTCTGAAATAACTTCATCAGTCAATTTCATATCACCTTTTCTTTCTTCCATAAAGTTGTCAAACATACTTATGGTAAAGATTCCTTTTTCGTCTCTAATTTTTTGTAGTTGTGGAAGTAAATCTTCTGCAATCTCTCTTGCCAAACTCTTATCGTTATAGCCTTCAAATGTTTTTAAATATCTCATAGTTTATATATTAAATTTTTATAGCGATAAACTATCT
>ENA-OSIY01002013-OSIY01002013.1-marine-metagenome-genome-assembly--contig:-NODE-2013-length-10716-cov-5.117398_pt1 | contig 10716 bp, 9 predicted proteins | sample MGYA00237884_ERZ534233 | MGnify/ENA primary metagenome ERZ534233 (study PRJEB26412, sample SAMN06343840) | marine metagenome | isolation source: estuarine water | place: USA: Columbia River Estuary... | reverse complement strand
TTTAGATGAGCATATAAAATATACTTTGATATGGTATGCCTGTGTAGAATATTTACCATTTTGTTCAATTCAATTTAAATCTAATGGTGCAGTTAAACAACAAAGTGAGCAAGGTATAGCACCTTCTAAAACTGAAGTTGATTATCTTAAACAATCAGCACAAGCAAACGCAGATTACTACGCACTAAGATTACAAAATTATTTATTAGCTTATCTAAACGAAATACCACAATACTTACAAACTACTGGTAATATGACACAAATCTGGCCGGACCAAAGTAATCAATATTTTAACGGATTAAATTTATAATCAAATGGCAGTAACCTCTAATTCAGGTACTAATTATACTCTATACTACAATGTATTAGAATATTTTAGAACTATTATGGTAAATCACCCTTCCCTATCAAATGTAACACAAGGAAGTATAGTAGATGTTGATGGTGATGCGTATCCACAATATCCAATGGGTAATGTATTAATTTCAAATACTAAGCTTCCATTTTGACTTAAATCAACTTTTTCAAGGTTATTACATGTCCCAATTTTAATCCAATTAAAATTAGTTAAGGCAATTCTTGCTGAAGTTAAAGAAGTAAACTCATTTATATACACATTTGAAGTGTTTCCACTTCCAACATCAATAATTTGCATTTTCAAAGAAGTCATATTCTCCTTGTCCCATATCGATATTGTATTATTCGTATAATTAGTTTCAAAAACAACATCTCCTGAGTAATCAATATCTCCAGATTTAACAAATTCAAATTCGTAACCATCTACAATATTGTCAATAAACACTGTACCTCCTGATGTATATGGAGTACTTGTGGGCGTCACTGTGGGTGTTGGGGTTTCAGTTGGTGTGGGAGTTGGTGTTGGTGTAGGAGTTGGTACATCATTACAATCACCAGCTTTAACACTAAATATCTTTCCATTGTATCGAGCACTTAGCCATTGCCATTGAGTGCTTCCTGTATTTGGTTCATAAACACAAAGACCACCGTTATCTATGGATGTTGGACATACTGGATAATCAAACCATTGTGTTAAAAATACCCCTTCACTATGAAACCACTGCCAGCGATAACCACTAAGAGGATCAGTTTTTAGAAGTAAAGGCCAATCACTGCGATTAGCCCAATCATATACTTGAACAACGGATGGTTCATAAATCCAATAAGTACCAGAAGTAAACTTCACATATGTATGTGGGTATCCATATTCCACACCATTATCTCCAGATATAGTTACACATACGGAATCTAACCCACAAAGCTGTAGAGATTGTGTTGGGGTTTCAGTTGGTGATTGTGTTGGGTTTTCAGTTGGTGTGGGAGTTGGTGTTGGAGTAGGAGTTACTTCTGGGCTACTTGTTTGAAAATAATTTCCCAAATATTCAACCAAACTAGAAAGTGTTGTTTTGAATTCAGCGGTACCATCAGCTTTATAACCAACTATGTAGTCAGCATCTTCTAGTGAAGATTTATTATCGAAATCGGGAAATTTTTTAATTGCCATATATATTATTTAGTCTAAATGAATCCAAGTTGATCATTACCTATTGAAAAAAGATAACTATCATCAATTCCTACAATTAAATTATCGTCTACAATTGAATCTGGTGGAGTAAATGAGTAATTTTCTGGAGTAAATCCAAGTATTAACGATCCTGTTGTAAAATATACAAATGTAAACATTTCATCATTTACTGTTGAAAGTTTAACATTATTTGTAACATAAACAGCAGAAGCATTTGTTGAAATGAGACTTGTAGTGGTAATTCCCAAATTACAATCATAATAATCATTTACATTATAATTATTAGTGAAAGTTACACCATTAACACCACCAATTATAATATCGAATGTATTTATAGCTTCATCTGCTATAAAGTAATACTGTATATTTGGATTTACGTTTATAGTTTCTCCGTTGGTATTGATCGTAATCAATGTTGGCACTATTGGAGGAGTTGTTGGAGTTACTGTTGGGGTTGGGGTAGGCGTTGGGGTAAGAGTGCCTGTTGGAGTTACGGTTGGAGTGATCGTTGGCGTAACCGTATTAGTTGGAGTTACAGTAGGGGTTACTGTATTGGTTGGGGTTGTTGTGGGAGTAGATGTACTCACTGGAGTTCCAGTAGGTGTATTTGTTGGAGTTACTGAGGGAGTTACTGTTGGTGTACATGTTGGTGTGACGCTACATGTGGGGGTAGGAGTTGGACTTAATGCAACTAGAGGGGTTGTTAAAATTTCACCAACATCAGATATGATAATTCTGAATTTGGCTCCATTATCAGCGGCCATAATAACATCATTTAATACTGAAACATTGTTTGCTGTAACGCTACCAAAAACGGTAACATTCCCAGAAACGGAACTATTGTGACACGAGTCAATTAGGTCTGAAAATTCAGTACCTATTGGTCTTTTTAAATCTTGAAAACGTTCTTTTAAGTATTCTGCTGTTTGAACTGCCATATTATTATTTAGTTAATAATATGGCAGTTCTTTAATGAATTTAAACAGAAATACTCTTACCGAGTGTAGAAATATTAGCGGTTCCACCATTAATCATAACCGTTTCTACAGAAAAACTATCATCTTCACCAATTGATACAATTCCAAAAGCATTTTGCCAGTTTGGACTCGACCCGTATAATGGGTTCAAATCACACATACACCCAAGCTCCCATGCATAAATTTGCTTCTCTTTCTTTTTCCCAATTCCTGGAATTCTTTGTGCTGTCGATCCAACCCTATGGGTGTGACCTACGATTGAAGATTGGAAGTATTTTTCCAAATTACCTCTAGCTGACATTCCACCGTGTTTTCTAACAACATCACCATGTAAAACTACAAGATCTTTATTGAGTTCAACATAATCAGCCATTGTCACATATTCCTGATATTCACCCAAAAATACATTTTCATAACTCAATGTCTCTTTAATTTCTGGAAGACATGCTAATTCACCAATTCTATCACTCAAATATCTCCACCAACGGCCAAATGTTGAATCTCCGCTGTGATTACCGTGAGTTTCAATGATTTCAGCACCTTCGGAAACTTCAATCAAAGAATTTAAAAACTTATGATACTCAATTCTCTCAGTTAAAAGATTGAATGATGTTCTAATATCTTTTGGATATCTTGAAATCGCTAACATATCCATAGTATCTCCATTTAAAATAATACTTTTTGGTTTGAGTTCATCAATTACAGCGAGAGCAATGTCAATTGATTTCTGACATTGCATAGGAAAATGCAAATCATTCATGATAACAACGTAATCCGATGGATTTTTAGCTGTTTTTCTGATAACTGGCTTATCTATCTCAATTGGAGCTAATTGAGATAGGAAATCTTCAATATCGAGACTTTCTTTTCTGGAATTTTTTTGTTCAGTTAAATTATCATTAACATAAGAAACTGGATATTCGGTTTTATCTTTGGGATTAAACCAATCCCAAACAGTTGATTTTGGAATATTCAATTTATGTGCGGCTTCACATGCTGTGTAACCTTTTGTTTTTAATTCCAGTGCTTTTGCTTTTTTGTTGTGTATCATATGAAGATATTCCATTAATATTAACAGAATAAGTTCACATGTCAATAATTATTTGTCAATAATCGTAATATGTCCTTGATCTCAAATTATCAACTGGCTCTTCGTATTTTTTCTTTTTTTCTGGTTTAACACCGCGAACCATGTAAACTATTATGGTATCAACTATTTCCAGTAACATAGCCAATAAGAAACATATTAATGCTGTGATGTCTCCACGAATTAATGCACCAAATGATAGTTGAATAACATTATCGGATTCGAATTTTATATATTTTGGTTCAACATTTAATTTAGAGGATACTACATTTATAGCACTATTCAATCTAACTGAAACATCTGCCAGTTCCATGAAACTATTGGCTTTATTTGCCTTTAATACCAAACCATCATTTCCTATTAAGTTTTCTATCGACTCAATTCCTTGATTTAATGAATTCAATTTACTTTCATTTTCTTTTTTAATTCTATCCAATTCTTTCAAATGATTTTCTTCCAAAGTTCTTTTTTCCAATTCAATAGTTGTTTTGGTTTTTTCAACTTCTCTCTTCTTATTATCATCCAATTCCTTTTTCTCCAATTCGACAGTCGCTTCTTCTTTCCTTAAATCAGCCTCCAATTCAATTGATCTTGGGCCAACTCCAGATATTCCAGATGTTGACTTACCCCTAACTCCCTTCGTTTCATCCGTCACAGCCTGTTGTGCTTTATTAACTCTATCGTTTAATACTCGCAATTGAGAGTTTAATTTTTGTTCTATATCGCTCTCAACTCTATTCAATTTATCATTAAATTCCTTTATCTTTATATTGAAGTTCTGTTCTTCTTCAGTTAATTTTTTATTTGTACCATTTTCTAAAGCCAATATCTCTTTGTTAATAGATGATCTAGCTTCTTTATCAAAATAATTAACAATTTCCAAAACTTCGAATTTTTTATTCATTAAAGACTGTTTAATGCTAGTCTCAGAATAAAACCCCACAAAGTCGAATATTGTGGGCAGCAGACTTATTACTATACAAAGAACAGCCATGTTATATTCAAACACTTCTTTACCATACATTATAATTTTAATACAGTATGGTAAACCGACAACAGCCAAAGATGCTAGGAATATTAAACCAACATTCCAACCAGTGAGTATTAGAGCGAGAGCGTGAAATGCAAATGCCACGGCAACAACCATGACAATTATATAAATGAAATTTAAACTCTTAGATGCAAATCCATTTTTAGTTGGAAATCCAAATAATGTTGGGTGTAAATCACTCTCTTCGTTTTTGGTATCTATTAGAACAGGCATGGTTCTAATATTTATCTAAAATTACCTATGCTTCACATGATTTACAACTTAAAATAGAACGAGCTAACTCCTGTGCTGGATTGGCACTGCGCTGATAATAGAGTGATTTAATACCCTGTTCCCATGCAAAAATCATAAGTTCATTAACTTCCTTCGGTTTGGTATTTGGTGGGATCATAATATTCAAACTCTGACCCTGATCAATATACTTTTGACGCTGTGCCGCTTGGATTACGATTTCTTTTTGTGATATTTCACCGAAAGTTTTGAATACGTCTTTTTCATTTTCCGAAAGAAAGTCTAAATGTTGAACACTACCACCTTTAACTAAAATAGACTTCCAATTTTCATCATCGTCTTTATCCTTTTCTTTCAAGAGTTTTTTGAGATATGGATTTTTAAATGTGAATTTACCTTTACTGAGGTCTTTGACAAAATAATTACTATTAAGCGGTTCAATACTTGGAGATACTTGACCAAGTATAAAAGAACTAGATGTAGTGGGGGCAATAGCAAGTGTTGTCGCATTCCTTCTACCATATCCAATCAATAATGGTGCTTCTCCCAATTTGTCAGCCAATGATTTGGTTGCATTATCAGCTTTACTTCTAATTGATATCCAAATCTGACTGTTCAACATCTTTGCTTCCATAGACTCAAATGGGATCATTTTAGATTGCAATAAAGAATGCCATCCTAGAACCCCAACACCCAATGCCCTCTGGTTCATTGCAAATTTTCTAGGTGCTTCCATGAACTTCATTCCTTCTGTTTTATCGATGAATTCGGTCATTACAGCATCCAAAAAATAAACCAAAGTTTCCACCGCATCGGTATCCTTCCACTCATCCCATGTCTCTAAATTTAATGATGATAGATCACAAACAAAAGACTCATCTTCCGAATTAGAAAGCATAATTTCCGAACACAAGTTGGAATTATTAATCTTGATTCCTTTGTCTTTATAAATTTGCGGTGCTTGGTTATTAGCATTATCACTAAAGAAAATGTAAGGATAACCAGACTCGAAACGTTTTTTAATGACAAGACCCCAAATTTTACGAGCTTCTTTATCACCATCTTTCATTTTATTCATCCATTCATCTGATACACAAACACCAATAGATAAATCTTGAATATCACTACCTTCGGATTTAATTTTTAAAAACTCTTCAATGTCTGGATGATCGATTGGGAGATAAGCAGCAAATGATCCTCTTCGCACATTTCCTTGGGAAACTACGTTCATGAGTTTATCAAATAATTCCATGAAATGTACTGAACCAGTAGATTCTCCACCAGAAGAAATCGGGGTTCCTCTGCCTCGGAGCTTACCAAAATAAGCCGAAGTTCCCCCACCATGCTTTGTCATTACAGCTGTTTCCGAAACTTTTTCCATAATTCCATCCATAGTGTCGGGTACGTAAGAACCAAAACAGGAGATCGGAAGACCTCTTTTTCTTCCAAAATTTGACCAGATTGGGCTTGATAAGGAAAAAAATCCTTTTGACATGTAATCCTCAAATTTATCAGCAAATCCAGTTATGTTTAAATATTTTTCTGATGCATCTGCGATATCTCTAATTCTTTGTTCTGCCGTTTCTCCCTCTAACAAGTACCCTCTTTCGAGAAATTTTCGTGAGTCTTTGTTCAGCCATTCGTATTTGTTTGTCATATAATTTAATCTACAATTGCGCTATCTGGAATATCTTTTTCTGGTACAATATAAACATCTATTACTTTTTTATGTTCGACGTCTCTTGCCTTTTTTAATCTATTCATTGCTGCCCGAGGTTGTTTTTCGTTTGGGTTAGCTTGTTTGAATGCTTCTACATCATGATAGTCTTGTTCGTAGTCTTTAGCCATTTGAACAGATTGTGCTCGCATTGAACCTAGTCCTAGTTTTTCTATCATGCTATCTATGGCTGCAAACTTTACTTCTCTGTCTCTTGCTGGGTCGTTTGCAGTAATCATTTGACCGCCGGGTTCAAATACAATAGTTAAAAATTCTTTAAGAGCATTTTGTTTAGCAGCATCATCTAAGTATTTGTTTATTAGATCAAGTGTACCTAAGAAACTTTGTTGTAATTGTAAGTCACCTTGATCTGGTTGATGATTAAAGAACAGCGCAAATTGTTGACTGAGATTTTGGATGTATTCGCTATCTGCAGGATTTACTGGCTCCATTACCGGAATACTATCAATTATTTTTTCTTGTCCAGTTTCAGGATCGATATACGGTTTATACTTAGCACGTACTCCGCCACCACCTGCACTAGCTACAGCAAAACTAAAATTGGCATCAGTAATAGGCCCAGATATAGACATTGCTCTAGCCTTGCCACGACCTTCTAATTTAGCAACATACTTAGTTGTCGGGCCTGCTTTAGCCAGTGCTCTATATAGGTATTTGTGCATAACACCTTTAATACCAGCTTGCACATCATTCCATGCAGAGCTGTGACTAAACTTATACCAATTGTCCGGTGCATTAGTTTCAGGAGAATATCTACCAAATTCAAAATCAATTTGAATTTTAATTGGCGGATCCTCAAATTCGAATAATCCGTTCAGTTGTTCATTACCACGACTAAATCCTAAAAATACAGCATCTCCAACTTTTTTACCAGTTATAGTATTTAAAAATTGTTCAACTTCTGGTTCTAGTTCTTTATTACATTGTGTATCAATATCACCAACTTTAGGTTTATGTTTTACAAATTCTTCATCAGATATACCTTTAGTATTAAAAAAATGTAAACTACTGCCGCCTAAAAACTGTTTGTTTTGTAGTAGTTCTTTAGACCATAATGATTTCTTGTATGTAGCCTTAAATGCATTATCAATATCATGTAATAGTTTGTCCAGTAATTTTACCATGAACGATCTATTATGTACTTTGAGATCTATCTCATCTGCAGCCACATCTTGAGAACCTTTCCATCCGGGACTTTGACTAGATAAATTGCCACCTTCACCGATTATTTTTTTAGATTTGAAAAATTCTCGAAGTATCATATCTTAACCTAACTTATACTTGTCTGTTTTAATATCGTTGTAGTAATGGTCGTGCATTCTATTGCATAAACTTTCTCTAAATTCTTTAGGAAACACTCTACTGATCTTTTCTTTCATTTTTTTATCTTGGTAATATTCTTTACATCCTTTTTTAACCATAGGCATATATAATTCTAATACCATCTCAGGAGAACATTCTTTTAGATTCTTTAATTTTTTAGCGATAGGAAAGAAGTAGTCTTTGTGTAATTTGTCGTGATCAAGGATGTACCAAAATAACTCATCCTCAAATTGAGGATTATCTCTGTCTTTTTTCTTTTGATTTACATCAAGGGGCTTATTAAAAAATTCTATTAATTTCATGATGCATTAATGATTGTATTGTATTGATAAAACTGCTCCAGCATTAATTTGTATACAACCTCTAACCCATACAAAGTTTCCCGTAAAATTAGTTAGATCAACGGTTGATGTAGTTCTAACAACTATTGAAGCATAACTAACATTGGTGTTTGATACTGTAAACCAGTCTGATGATACAGGCGTTGATGCTAATGTAGCCTGCATAGTAACCGTTCCTACAAAAGATTGATTTGTCTTATATGCAGCAGTGTGAAACCCGTCGCTGCCCCCAAAGTACCCGTCACCTTTTACTTGGTCGCTATAGTAAAAGGTAGTACTAGTTCCTGTATGAGATATGGAAACTGAGTTAGTACCACTATTTTGATGGAAGATAAGATTTTGGCTTAGTGCTGGCATAATATGTTATTTATGCCATTAATACGTTCTCTCTCAGAATGAACTCTTCGATCTTTTTAATATATCCACTAAGATATAACCCTATCATACTCAGCATTTTATCATCAATAACATACATAAATGAATTATCTACCCAGTAACTTTTTCCAGATAGCCATTTTCTACTATTTCCACTAATTATCAATTTATTACCATATTTGTCAGCCCATGTTAAAAATGCTAATCTCTTGTCTAGAGAGAATTTATTCTTAAAAAATACTCTATATTTGTACATATCTTTAGGATACGTGTCGCATAAAATCTTCTTATGCCCATTACTTAATAAGAATTCAAGTTCTTCTTGAGTTGTAGGACCGCTAATTTTCCTAATCCATTGATCAAGGGCATCATCAATTTCTTCAAGAACACTGGGATCTTTGCAGAACAGATTGAGGTGACTATTTTCAACTCTAATTTGAATTTCTTCTTTTCTGTCTAAGAAAGGTTCTACAGCATTAACAAATTTTAGGAATTTATCAGCATCTGTTATTTTAAGGTCGTAGGATCCAAACCGCATGCCTTTACCAGTTTTGCACCATTGTTTGCAAAGTCCTACGCCGCTATGAATGATTCTAGAAGCACCCGTCTGGATGCATTCTACTTTGTAAGGCCATTTATTAAAAAATAACTTACTGGACTTCAGCTTTTGAACTATCATCTACAACCTTAGATTTTTCAATGGGTAATACATCGACTACATGAAGTTTAAGATTATCTTTCTCAACACTAACTTCTACAACACCACCATTAGTCAGTTTACCAAACAAGATTTCCTTACTTAAAGGTTTCTTAATATATTCATCAATGGTACGTTGTAGCGGTCGAGCACCCATCTTAGCATTGAATCCTTTGGCAATTAGATATTCAACTGCTTCTGTAGTTGGCTTGATATGAATATTCTTATCTTTAACCAACGCATTAAGTTCATCAATAAATTTCTTAACAACTTTGATCATGTTAACTTGATCCAACTTACCGAACTTGATAGTACCATCTAACCGATTACGGAACTCAGGAGCAAAGAATCGATTGATAGCATCTTTAGGATCACTGTCACGTTCTAGACTACCAAAGCCCACTGAGTTCTTATCAGCATCGGCAGCACCTAAGTTACTAGTCATAATGATAATGGCATTACGTCCGTCAGCTTTTTTACCATTACTGCCAGTAATGAAACCATTATCCATTAACTGTAGCATAACAGTTAGAACATCTGGGTGGGCTTTTTCGACTTCATCTAACAGCAAAATACAGTTAGGATGTTCTTGCAAGTTAGTAATCAATTGTCCTGCATTATCATCAAATCCAACATAACCCGGAGGAGCACCAATGAACTTGGCAACACTATGCTTCTCTTGGAATTCGCTCATATCAAAGCGTACAAGTTTAACACCCATATTAGATGCAAGTTGTTTAGCAACTTCAGTCTTGCCCACACCTGTGGGACCAACAAACAAGAAACTACCCACGGGCTTATTAACTGCTTTAAGACCTGCTTGTGCAATAAACACTTTATCTAACAAACTTTCAATGGCTTTTTCTTGTCCAAATACTTTGCTACGTAGATTCTTTTCGAGACCAGCAAGGTTAACACCTTCTTTAGAGTTGATTTGTTCTAAAGGCAAGTTAGCAATCTTTGCAACCTCAAACAAAATCTCATCGTGGTCAACAACACCGTTTTCTTCGTCTTTGACCTTAAAGCGAGCACAGGCACAGTCAATTAAATCAATGGCCTTATCGGGCAATTTCTTATCACTCATGTATTTTACTGAGTAGGTCACTGAATCAATAATGGCTTGATTAGTGATCTTGACACCGTGATGTTTTTCGTAATACTTCTTAAGACCTTTAAGAATCTTGATAGCAGTTGCTTCACTGGGCTCATCAACAGTAACACGTTGGAACCGGCGCATTAATGCACGATCCTTTTCAAAGTGCTTGCGGAATTCTTCCCACGTCGTTGAAGCAATAACTTTTAATGTACCTTTGCTTAGTATGGGTTTTAGCATATTAGCCATGTCGTTGCTGC
>ENA-OSIY01002011-OSIY01002011.1-marine-metagenome-genome-assembly--contig:-NODE-2011-length-10717-cov-11.330827_pt1 | contig 10717 bp, 15 predicted proteins | sample MGYA00237884_ERZ534233 | MGnify/ENA primary metagenome ERZ534233 (study PRJEB26412, sample SAMN06343840) | marine metagenome | isolation source: estuarine water | place: USA: Columbia River Estuary... | reverse complement strand
AGGGACGGACGGACGGACGGAGGCGCGTGTACGTACATAGTGAGCGTACGCAACACACACAGAGCACGGTAGGCAATTGGCCCGCCGTGCTTTTCCTTTTGTACCGGTCCACAAAACGGACGAATGCAAGCAACCGAAGCGCCAGGATAGGCAACGAGCGCCATACACGAGAGCCGCTCTCAGCTCTCTCGCGGGCCAGAGAGATACGTAAAACATTCCCGGCATGTATGTGTTGTATGTGTGAATGTATATGTGTGTGTTGGGGTGTGTGATCGCTTCTACATCTGCGTCGCATTGAGTGCGTGCATGTGCGCTGGCGCGTCCGCGAGGGGTTTTTATCTGAGATCCCTAGGCCTTTTTTGTCGGGATCTGCGGCGATAATGCAGCGATAAATTCGGCAGCTATCGCGGCCCGTTTTCAGGCTGCAGGTATAGCGGCCCGTGGTGTAGCTGCAGGTAATTTGCAATCGCTGCAGGTATAGCGCCCGGTATTGATCGCCCGGGCGGGTTAGAAATAGCTGCAGCATGTAACCGGGTACGCGTGAATTTAGCCTATGCGGCCGCAATTTATAGGTATGCATGACGGGAGTAAATCACGCCTAAATTCTGTTAACAACGTTATTTTTTCGGGCCCGCTTGACATAACCGGATAAACGCCTATATAACGCTGCATCAATACAGGAGGTGTCGAATGGACCCTATTATTTTTGAGCGGGCGGATGTAAAGGAATTAGCGGGTGAATTGATCAAATGCGGCGCGTGTATCGGTGAAAACGTAACCGGGCATTTGATCGCAAATTGGGCGAATTTTGGCCCGGCCGTGATTTATGTTAATAGCTGCTGCGATACTGAATTTATATGCCCGTCAAGGGTCGCGCACCGTGCCGGTGATTATATACAAACCCGCAAATCATACCTGCAGCGGATAACAGACAATGCGATCGCGACGGTATTACACGAAATGCACGAAAACTGTAGTATCCGCCCGGTTTGCATCGCTGCAAACGACGAATTCGAATTACGGGAAATTGAGGAAATGCATATTGCATGTGAACAAATCAAAAACGGTGATTTTGAATTTGTACGCGATCGCGTGCACGAATTAGGTATTGATGCTGCGCATTTGCATATAAACAATGAGCACCAATTAATGCTAACAATAAACGGGACCGAAAATTACCGGGTGGCATTTAGGGTGTATTACGGTGATCAAATCATCGGCCAAATCAATTAATCGTAGCAGGGGGAAATTAGGAAAATGAAAACTTTAACACTTACGACGGTAAACAATGCGGGCGCATTAGAAATGCGTACGCGGGCAAATGCGGCCGATATGGTCGCAGCGGTAGAAATATCCGACAATTCAAAAATTGGTCGCGTATCCGCCACATGGGTTGCACAAAATAGCTGCCCGCCATCATGCCCGCATATGGGCGCGGGTTGTTACGCTGAATCAGGTATGGCGGGTTTTACGACGGCCAGACTAAATAAAGCGGGCCGCGATCACCATGATTTGACGCCTGCAGCGATCGCGAAAATTGAAGCTGCAGGGATCGACAAATTAAGCGCCCGGCGTGATTTACGTTTACATGTTGTCGGGGATGCACGAACCGATAAAGCGGCGCAAATTCTATCCGCTGCTATTGATCGCTACATTGCACGCGGCGCTAGTAAAGGTAAAGCGGTACGCGTTTGGACCTATACTCATGCACGCGATACCAAACGTGCATCATGGGGTCGTATATCGGTTTTACGATCATGTGAAAACCTGCAGCAGGTAGCAGCGGCCCATGCTGCCGGGTTTGCCGCTGCTATCGTGATACCTGAGCACATACACGATACGGCCTATGCAATGGGAGAATTTACCGCGATCCCATGCCCGGAACAAACCGGGCGGGCCGCATCATGTGAGAAATGCGGCCTATGCATGCAGGACACTAAATTACACGCCCGAAAACGTGTGATCGTATTCGCTGCGCACGGGCAGGGTAAACGCAAAATGACGCACCTTAAAACGGTGTAGCTACACCCGGAAAAAATATATAGGTATACACCCTTGACGTAACAGGGTGTATACCTATATAACTAATCATCAAACCGGATAGGGTAGAAATCAAATGTTAATCGTTGCGTGTATCGCTTTGTTTTTGTTCGCTTTGTTATGCGTAGTATCGGGCCCAAACGGCCCATGGAATGGATCCAAGTAAATGTTAATTACATTATGGGTTTTTGCTAGTATCGCGATCGCGGTATTTATATGGGGTATTTACGAAATCGTTGTAAATGATGCAACGTTAGCAGGTTAAGGGGGAAATCAAAAATGGTTACTTACACGATAGCAGCATTTGGAATTATGTATTTGTGCTTATTTTGTGGCGGGTTTTTGGTATATGGCATGCAATACCGGGCGGGTGTAGCTGCAGCCCGGGCGATCATTCTAGCGTCGCAATTCTGCGGCATATTATCCGCCATATTGGCCGTGCGTCATTTAATCGGTTTACTTTACCTTTAAGGTAGCAGGGGGAAATTAGGGAAATGGATCAATTGAATTCTATACACGTAACAATTCATCTGAAAACGGATAGATTGTTAACACCTTCAAAATGCGCGTACGTTCCGTCATGGGCCGATATTGATCGTTTGCTTGACGGCTTGACGGGTGCGATCATAACGGGCCAAATAACACACGAATTCTTAACAGGCGCAATTGTATCTGCTACCAAATTGGCGGAATTTGACACCCGTAAATTCAAGTATGACGGGCTAGAATGGGTAAAGGTGTATTGATGTTAATACTAATTGCAATGATGCTATTAAGTATAGGTTTATTAGCTGCAGCGATCGCATTTTCTGATTTGTGGCATGCTGCGGATGCAATGGAAAAATTGGGGGAATAGAATGCTAAACAATCCAATAAACCGGGCGATCACATTAATTAATGGGTCGCGTTATATCAGACTAATTACGCCTAACGGTGTTAGCAGGATATCCCGGGCGATCGCTATACAATCGGTATATGACACCGTACGGTGCGCGGATTGTATCGGCGGCCGTGAAATGTGCGCAGCATGCATGCAGCATGATACTAGACTGGAAATTCAAGGGCATTTTATACACCTTGACGGATACGGGCGCCCGGGAATACTACACGTATAACGGGTAAAACCTTAAAACCTTAAACCGGGCATTATCGCCCGGTTTTTGCTATTTATGGGCATATTCCCTATTGATCTATAAACGCCCGCGTACGGGCAAATGACGGGCTCATGATGCATCAATACACCCGGTATCATATTCGCCCGGTGAAGCTGCAGCAGGTAGCATGCACGCCCGGCATTTCATGAGCAGCATATGCCCGCTCGCGATAGCTACACCCGTTAAGCCGTCAAGCCGTCAAGCGCCTGTATTACCTGCTACACCCGGTAGCAAATGGCACGCCATAATTACTACATGCACGCCCGTACGGTATTGCACCCGCTGCGCAGCAGATACAAGGTGCACCCGCTACACCCTGCAATTAGCCCTACCCGGTACACAATCCCGGCGATCAATATAGGCGCCCGTACGGCCGCCATACGGGCCCGTTATGCCTATCACCCGCCCGTATTCCATACATGCCTACAATCTCGCGTGTAGCGTCATTTTCTACAGTCAAGGTGTAACATTCTCAATTCCTTAAATTTGTACGCTAACGGCCGTTAAGTTTAGATTCCATGCGTAAGAATTCCACGCCTGCATTCTAGGTTCCCTGCAGCTATCACGGTTTATAGGATCGCCAGTATGGGCTATTGAGATAAATAACACCCGCTCTCTCTCTCGCATTCCATTTCCCTATGTCACAAGAAGAGGAGTGTAACGAAAACTAAATCGCGCGATCGCAATAGGTAACCAACCAATTTTCTCACTTTCGCTTCCTGTCCATATGTCACAAGCTCTGAGTCAACTGGTAAAAATAGTTATACATATCGGATCTATTTTCAGTTTGTCATCTTGCGGAGCTTTTGGGGTCCCTTATATATTTAAATATATATACAAAGAAGTAAGAGTTTAAAAATTACATCTTAAAAAATCTTACTTCTTTGTATATATATAGTCTAATTAGTATAAGGGTCGGTTGATGTGTATGGGTATAGGGGAGATATATGTATAGGTTGTTGTTAGGGGATTGTTTGGATGGGATGGGTTTGTTGGAGGATTGTAGTGTTGATAGTGTTGTGTGTGATCCTCCTTATGGTTTGAGTTTTATGGGTAAGAAGTGGGACTACGATGTTCCTTCTGTTGATGTGTGGCGTGAGTGTTTACGGGTATTGAAACCTGGTGGTTACTTGTTAGCGTTTGCTGGCACTCGTACTCAGCATCGTATGGCTGTGAATATAGAGGATGCTGGTTTTGAGATTAGGGACATGATTGCTTGGGTTTATGGGAGTGGTTTCCCTAAGTCTCATAATGTGTCTGTCTCGATTGATAAGTTACATGGTCATGGTAATCGGGGTAAGGCTATCCCTACTGCTAGTAGTTACCAGGCGTCTGATGTAGAGCAGGAGAATAAGCTTACTAGTAACCCTGTCCCTCCGTATGAGGCTAAGTCAAATGATGCTAAGAAGTGGGAAGGCTGGGGTAGTGCTCTTAAGCCTTCACTGGAGCCGATCACAGTAGCCCGGAAACCCTTAATAGGTACTATTGCTAAGAATGTACTTGAGTATGGAACAGGCGGCATGAATATAGATGCTTGTCGTGTACCTATGTATGCGGATGACTACGAGAAGTTGTCTAAGGGTGTGGACCAGATACGTCAGCGTGGCGGTGTGATGGATAACAGCTGGAAGAACAGTAGTGACCTTAGCGGTGCTAACCCTGCTAACCCGTTAGGTAGATGGCCAGCTAACTTCATCCATGATGGATCGCAGCAGGTGCTTGATCTGTTTCCTAATACCAAAGGTGGTTCATGGGTTCGCACCGATGGTGCGAGGCACTTCAACAACGACGGTAAACCTACAGGTTATGTGCGCTCTGGTCAATCTGACTCTTCTATGGGTTCCGCTGCACGCTTCTTCTACTGCTCTAAGGCAGGGAAGAAGGATCGCGACTTAGATGAGCACGGGAACATCCACCCGACGGTGAAACCAGTTGACCTAATGGGTTACCTATGTCGTCTTGTGACACAGCCTGGTGGCACAGTACTGGATCCATTCATGGGCTCCGGCACTACTGGTAAAGCAGCTATGCTCGATGGGTTTGACTTCATTGGCTGCGAAATGGATGAGCAGTACTACAAGATAGCGGAAGCCAGGATAAGGCACGCTCTAGAAAGGTAGGTTCCATAATGGAACCACCCACAAAAAAGACCACCTGTAGATCATAGGCTTCGTCCAGTAATCTGGGGCTATGACTTCCAAGTGGTCTTTCTCTTTGTGAGCAGTTGTTGTTCAAACGTAGTCAGGTTTCCCTGCCATCTGAAGTATAAGCTGTAAAGGATTTCTTTACAACTGGAGCCAGCTATCAATTACCAATCCAAAGTTATTGTGCTGGCTCCATGCCTATTCTACTTCCTTGTCATCCACGCTATCTGGATCTGGAATCAATTCGACAATGACGTTAGGTACTTTACGTAGGTTGTAAGCTGTCATGGCTGCACGCATGTTTTCTTCGTCCATGCTTTCAATGTCTACATTTTTCATTCGTAGCCAAGCCTTGAAGTTGTAAAACTTGACCACGTCATAGATCAGACTACCTAGATAGCAAATGCCTATACCAATTAGTATGCCCGTAAATAGACTAATCATAAATATACTTCCTAGTCATTCCACTACCTCCCAGTCATCGTCCACGTGCATCTTCTAACTCACGTGCCATTTCCAATAACATCTCCCTCAATACAATAAGGGGATAAGTGGCATCCGTAATTGTTAGGTAATGTTTTTGTTTTTTCACTTTTAGGTTGGATCGCAAGTCTGTCATCTCAATCGTCAACTCATCAAATGGACACGTTGTTTTAATGGAAAAATGCCCTACTTGGAATGTACCAAAAACACTTGATAATGTTGCACGTTCGCAAGTATCAATCAATTCTGACTCTGTATTCATTCCTATCATTCAACTATCTCCCAATCATCCCATGCTATTAACCCAAAAATTATCTCATCTGCTATTGATCCGCCTTCAGGTACTGGTGTCGTCCAATAGCAATGCAAGATAACTCGATCGTCTGTATGCACGTGCTGGATCCAGTTGTTATCTGGCCACCGTTTACGTCGTATCTTTGTGCCTTTTAGTAGGTGTGAAAAAGCTTGCCTCTGCGTTATCCCTTTGTTCATTCAACTACCTTTTTGTCGCATCCATGAAAATGGCTTACTGCATCCCATGTAAGTACAACCCAGTCCTTAGCCATCAATGCCTCAAGGGACAAGTCAAGCGTATACCAGATGATTTCGTAATCATCCCCGTGGTCACTCGTATACCTGTACTTTACGAACCAAGAGTTTTCAGTGTCATAGTAGTAGAAGTAGTTATCCCAGCCAACACGCTTGAATGGGAAGCCTTTCGCAATAAACTTCATGCAGCTGGACAGAGAAGTCGGCTTGGCTTTAACTTCACCTTTGTTGTGTGTTGCTCTCATCCGCTGTACGTGCGACGTACTGACACCCATTGCCCTACCAACGGATTCTAGCGTCATGCCCTTGTCAACCATTGCAAGCACTTCATCTACCTGCTCAGGGGTTAGTTTTCGTCGTTTATCCATTAGTCTTCGTACGCAATCTCGTAATTAAAGTCTTTAAGGATTTCAGTAAGCTCCTCCAACCATTCGTCTACTACTGTTGTTTCAATGATGTCTTTGACGTGGTCAAGGATTGCCTGGTGATGTGGTTCTGGTTGTAGTGTGCCATGCTTGACGTTACGCATCTCTTGGATGACTGCACCGATAATCACTTGCTCGTATTCAGCAACCTTGGCGCCGTATCCGCGATCGTCGCAGACTTCATAGGTCTCCCGCCAATGCTTAGGAAAGTCAAAGCCGTTATCTTTTATAAATATCTTTGTCATAAAACAATCTCCCTCTGTCCTGTAGATATATTTACTCGCATGTAACCCAATCAAGGGCCATGAGATCCGCTGAGTTTAATGTAGTAATTCCAGTAAACACTCGGTTGTTGCCACCATCAATACGGTAAGTGCACATGCGCTTGTCTACCATCTGCACAAACCAGCGAGCTTCAAACCGCATTACCTTGCGGCCAGCAAGGATTTCTTGATGTGCCCACAGGTAATCCCTGCGGGTACGTGGAGTTTTGTCTGTCATATTGCCCCTAATATGCCGTGATAGCATCAAAATACGTTACACTATTCTATAACAGGTTGCGCTTGTATAGCAAGGAGAATGTTCTTATGGACGATGGATGGATGGCATACGTTTGTGGTGATGAGTGTAATCACGCCAACACAGGTGCAGTCAAGGAAACTGTCAACAAGTATGACAATGCTGTTGGTTACTATCGCGAAGAAGTAGACGCAGTTCTGTGGATTGCGAAGGATCGCATCTCAAACGTCTTTGTGGATGTGTACGACCGCATCATTGACATCCTTGCCATGATGCAACTTCCTGACGTCACTGCATTCCAGGCTGAACGTTACTACCAAGAAATCGTTGAGTTACTACAAGACAACGAAAAGCACAAGCAGTATGTGTCTAAGGTTACTGAGATTGTCACGAATGGTCAGGAAGCTGTTATTGCCGCCACCTTGATGATGTACCCAAACGTTATTATCTTTAGTATGGGGTCCAAGCCAGCTCGTGTTCGTAGCCCTAATATCCGAAGACCTTCAAAGGACGAGTTTACTACCGGCAACAGTTACGGTGGACAAAGCCTACAAGACCTTATTGAGGCCACATCTGCAGATACTCTTACTCGCGTTTTTCGTGGCATGATTGATAACTTTACACTTCAAGACTTTAATGCCAAGGACTGGGTCAGGAAGATCAATGGATATATAGACAGCATTGACAATGCGCTTGAGAACATCTCTACTACCGAAATCGAAGCTACAACAAGGCGTGTGGCTACCAGTATCAATAGACTAAACTCTGGATTGGTCACGGGTTATCGTCGCGTCGCTGTCGTTGACAACAAAACGTGTGTTGGATGCTTGACGCTTCATGGAAAAGTCTACGCTACCAACGATGAGTTTGAATCGCATCCCCGGTGTCGTTGTATCCTCGTGCCAATCACTATGACTTGGATGGAGTATGCGTCTGTTCGTGGAGGCGCAGTGCCTGACTATATGTCTAGGGATGAGTTGATTGGCATGATGCCTGATGCTGTCCTACGTGACATTCTAGGTCCAGGAAGGTATGCCATGTATGAAGCTGGACTACCACTGGAGAGAATGATATATATTGAGCAGACAGCGGAGTATGGCCACCTTATCCGAATTACTCCGTTGTCTGTCTTGCGCGAGCAAGGCATTCCCTAGTCTTCATGTCCAATCTCAAGGGTATCTTCGGATGCCCTTTTTTTGTGCTATAGCGTGGTTCAAGTCTATATACTTGCATCCTGTTAGCCCTTGACTGTTGTTACTACAAACACCAAATCCTGTGACAATAATCAAGCATGACAGTCATCGAGCACTCCTGTGGAAACGTCTTAAATCTTGCGCTGATGTCCGATCTACACATCGGGTCACTGCACACAGACTACAAGTTAATTGAAAAGGAATTGAAGCGTGCGGAAGCTGAGAACGCTTTGATCGCCATCAATGGTGATGTGTTCGACGCTATCCTTCCTGGTGATAGGAAGCGTTACCGCGCAAACAACTTACACCCACGGATGTTCACTGCTGGTGACGACATGATTGGTGAGTCTATCCGCTGGGCATATGAAATCCTGGCGCCCTACGCTGATCGGATCCTGATGATAGGTGATGGCAACCACGACGACAGTGTTGCGAGATTCCATCACATTGAGCCAGTAAAACACCTGTGCATCTTGCTTGCGAAGGAAAGCGGCAAGTCTATCAACTACGGTGGGTATCACGGGTTCATACATCTTCGGATGGACGTCAATGGATTAGGAAAGAAGTTTGGACATTATGTAATTCACTACCATCATGGTGCGGGTGGCGGAGCTCCCGTGACAAAAGGTGCTATTACATTCTCACGTGCTCAGATGTGGTTAGAAGGCGTCGATGCGATCTGGCGTGGACACACACACAACAAGCAAGCTGGTAGGGATTCTAAGATTGTCTACAATACAGGTAAGTACAAACCTGAGAATAGAGTCTGCCAGAAGGATGTGTTGACTGTTCGTACTGGTGCGTACATGGATACATACACGGGGACAACACCAAGCCACCTATTGGAACATGGCCGTAAGGATAACTACGGTGCGCTCATGGATGGAAGCGCATTACCAAAAGGTGGCATGATACTGAAACTAAACGTTGAAGACTATCACGACAAGAATATACGTGAGTGCCTAGTGCATAGTGAGCTTATTATCTAGCCCGTGCTGCCAAACCCGCCAAGGCGTAGCGTTTCATTGGTTCCTACTTGGCCTTTGTGTTCAAAGAGTACACATTGAGCGATACGTAGCCGTGGTGCAATGTAAACCGGTTCAGATCCACAGTTAGCCAAGATGACTTGTATCTCTTGCCCTACAAAGTCAGCGTCGATGATGCCTGGTGCGTTCAACACATAGATGCCATGGTTAATTGCAAGGCCGGATCGGCTACACACAGCAAGTAAGTAGTTATCTGGCATGTCGTTGGTAAGACAGACACCAGTTGGTATCAATGTGCGTTGACCAGGCTGGATGACCAGTTGTTCTGTAATACGTGCTCGTAGGTCGTAACCAGCGGACCGTGTTGTCTGTTGTGCCGGCAAGAATACATTCTCGTCCGTGTTGATTAATCCAAAGATGTTCATTATTTCCCCCACATGGCTGCGTAGATTGTTGGCAGCTGTTCTTCGATGATAAGTTTGATGTCGCCGGCGATCTGCCGGTGTTCAAGTTGTGTGTCGTCTTGCATTCGCAAGTCAACGTAGTGCAACCAGTCTCGGATGTTTCCAGCCATGTACATGCGTGTCGGTGTTGCTAAAGGCAAAATCATTCGTGCTGTCTCTGTGGCAAACCCTGATTGCAACAAGTCGTTGTAAACAGTGTATGCACTTTTGACTACTTGATCTGCATGTAAGAGCACCATTTGTTGTTGCTTGGTAAGTTCTTCCCACTCTGGTAATGGCAAGCTTGATTGACGGTTGTGTGAGCCAGCAAGGCGTTGCATTCCAATTACCTGTGGTGGTTCTGACTTCACAGGCGCATAGCGCATACTAAATTCTTGAAATGAAAACGATTTATGTCTGAGTATCTGAGCGGCAATAGCACGTGACGTCTTGATTTCGATGACCATGTGTGCCATCTCAAATATGCTCCAGTGTTTGTGGTTAATGCAGTACTTGAGAAGACGTGTGATCTCTGGATTCTCTTGATTTGGTGATGATACGCGAGCACAGTAGGCAATGTGTGCTTCTGCGTCTGGTGTGATTGTTACCAGTTTAGCTATATTCAACGAAAACCAAACTTCCTCAGAAAGGATGGTTTATCTTTCTGTTCTTTTGCTATGTTTGCGGTGTCTACCCTAAGTAGGCCAGCCGCATCATCCAACTCCATCTCGATCCGTGAGTTTATGCGGCCATGGAAGCGCAGGTACTTTGCTTCACAAGA
>ENA-OSIY01002010-OSIY01002010.1-marine-metagenome-genome-assembly--contig:-NODE-2010-length-10721-cov-18.364337_pt1 | contig 10721 bp, 13 predicted proteins | sample MGYA00237884_ERZ534233 | MGnify/ENA primary metagenome ERZ534233 (study PRJEB26412, sample SAMN06343840) | marine metagenome | isolation source: estuarine water | place: USA: Columbia River Estuary... | reverse complement strand
GTGGCTAATCTGTATTTCATAGTGATTAATTATCTTGCTCTTTTGTTTAACTCTTTAATCTCTTTTGTTAAATCCATAACTGCTGTTTTCAACTCATCAAACTTATCCGACATATTAGCATACTTGTTAATGTGGTCGTTTTTAAGTATATCTAATTGATTTTTAGTTGAGTAAGATAGTTCTTTAACTTCTTTTAATTCCGACATAGTTGCTTTAAGGAAATATCCTATTATAGCTAACATAATACCACCAATAGCAGTTAATAAATCAATCATTTCCATCTTTCTTAGTTTCTTTTTTATCTCCATTTAATAATTGGAGCAATAATCTTTTGTTCTTAGAAAGATAAACCTTCTTTTTAATAACCTTTTCGGGTTCAATTTTAGCAACAGTCGTTAAAGTCATTTGGATCTATATTATTTATGTTAGGATAAGGACCTCTAAAAGACCTTCCATTAGTATATATACCAGAGTGATAATTGGTTTTATTAGGTTTAATATCAAAAGGCGAACCAGGTTCAATTGTATAGAATTCAGGAAATAATGCCGGATTATTCTTGATATAATCTTTTGTTCTTTCTGAATAAAACTCAGCATTATTTCTACACTGCGTCATTAGCCATTGTAAATCCTCAATTGTAGATGGTTGTGAATTATCAGTTGATTTAAGAGCCACTGATTTATTAGTTAGTTTGAAGTTGATAAAAGGTAAGGCGTGATATACAGTCCATTCTGCTTGTGCTGGTTGGATATAATCCTTAATTAAAGTTCTGTATTGATTTACAAAATTAGGGCAATCAGCAATTAACTTATTGTAAAGGTGTGAGCCTAATGTGCTTTGTATATTTAGGTCTTGAGCCTTAATAATGAACTTTAAGATTAAGTCAGCATCTACATTTTGGTCTATCACCGTGTATTTGTAAATATAGTCGGAGGTTAAAAATAGTGCTTTCATTATACTGGCTGAGTTATTTTTTCTATATCCAACTCATATTTATTTAGAATCAATTTACTGGTTGAACCATTAAACTTTAATAATCTATTAAATGTATTAGCTATTATATCTTGTTTAGGAGCAATATACATACTTTGGAAGATTTCTAAACTTTCAAGTATAATAGTTTTTTGTCCTAATTCACCGGGTGTTGATATACCGAACAGACCCGGATTAGTCACCGAGTGTCCTGTTAAGATGCCTTGTGTGATTTCAGCGTTAAGTTGAATAAACCTTTCATCTGAATTATTTAGTGCAACTGGCGTAATCTCTGCCGCTCTATCTTTACCATCAGCAAATAAGAACATAACGGTTTCACCTTGTGCTCCTCTAAAATCTGCTTTAAGTTGTCTAACAACATCTTTCATTTCATCATCACTTGGAACACCATTATTGAAATTAATAATCATAGAAGGCATAAAACCATTTTGAACTTGATTTAAGTGAAAGGTTGCTATTTCATATTCTAAAGCAATCCAAGGAACACAACTGATGTATTCAGGAATACCATAGTATTCAGTTCCCGGTCTATATTCTTTACAATAAAGTATTTGAGTTCCTGTTGGATTTTTAGGATTATATGATGAGTATTTTTCAGGTCCGAACTTTCTTAAATTACACCAGTCGTTTGAATAATAAACCCATTTACCATCTTCACTTAATCTAACCTTATTTACTGGTAAGTAATTAACCTCAGCAATTTTAGATTTATCTTTTGAATAGATAATTTCAAGTGCGTAAGCTCCGAATAGTTCTAAATCATAAGCCACTCTAAAAGCGATTTCGTCCATTTTCATTTCATTATAAGGATTTGCTATGAATTGTGCTGCCTGACCATCTATATTAGTCATATCAAAACCATTACCAGCAATCATCATTGCTTTTCTTTTTAGAATTGCGTTGTGTTTAGCACTTCTATTCATCATACTTATCAAGTAATCAGGATACAAGTTGTCTTCACCATAAGAAATATAACCTGAACGGGTCACTCTTTCTGTATAAATAGGCAAACTTTCAGTAATGCTATTAAAGTTATGAACGGCGAATTGTAAGTTTTTCTTTTCTTCTTCCATTTTATTTTATTATTTTATAATTCTGTAAATACTTTTATAGTATCAGCCTCACTTTGTGTAAATGATATTGGTGTTGGATTAGTATATACTGATGAAGTGCCTATTACTTGAAATATACCCCTACTTACAGGATAAGAAGCAGATGCTATATTTAAGTTATATTGAGTTGGCATCTTCCATACCTCATAGTTGTATTGTCCTGCCTCTATATTTAAAACAACAGAACCTGTTGCAACAGAAGGTGAGCCAACTGATAAAGTAAAACTATCATAGTAAGCCGATTCACTGCCATTTACTGGTGAAAATATATACTCCTTGAAACTATCACAACTTTCTATCTTAAAAGTATAGTAAGATGATTCATCACCAACACTAACTCCTGATAAAACGCTTCTATTATTCTGGATTATTACCTTCTGCGATTGAGTTGCTGATAAATAAATCATTTACTTTTGTTTTTTTAGTTTTTACTTCTTCATCTATAACCTCTTCAAATATATGTGGATAAGATTTATATAAATGCGGATATAAACCGGCATCTATAAACTTAGCAATTATATTTTGATTAGTGAAAGACACCCATATTTCAACATCTTTGTATTCTTCTTTAATTTTAAGTTCCATTATCTTTACTTTAATTTACTATAATATACTTTTATCCTCATTTTTCTAAATAATTTTAATAAATCATTTGGCAGATTGAAATTGTTGCTGTATATTTGTAAGACAAAAGAAAAACATTATGAAAAATCAAATTAAAATCAAGAACATTTTATTAGAAGTTAGAAACAATCGTTATGGTATAGCATCTTACAAAGAATATCAAGTTGAGTATAAAGGTAAATCCGACACTATTTCATATTCAGATGAAGACAGCATAGTTTTTGAACCTTATAATGGTAGTTTTAATGAAGAAGAGTTTGCTGAAGTCAGAAAAGCATTATTTGATGACGCCTACTATAACAGAAACTTTAGCATCTATAAGTAAAAGGCATAAAAAAGACCCTCAACTCCGGAGGGTCTAAAAAAGGATTAATGAAACGAACCTTTTTTTAATTCAAATCAGCAATTATACTCCTGGAGCTGTAATTAGCTGAAGGGCTGCTGTTGAAGCCACGATAAATGCTGGTGATGGTTCTTTACACATAAATGTAATAGATGCACCATTCATATCGCCGTAAGCCTTACCCACATTAGGAGTAGAGGCTGAAACTCTAACTGGATTTTGAACGCCCATTAGACGATAAATACCTCTTTGGTCTTTTATTAGAATTCTCCATTTACCTTGACCTAATACTAAGATTTTATTTCTTAGTGAAGCCTCTAATTTATGAACTGCTATTGTTAATGTTTGTTCGTAGAACGAAGTTCCGTTTTCTGTTGAGAATTGTCCGTTTTCAGTATAAGAAGCAGTTTCTATTTCTTGTTGGAAAGTATAGAAAGAACTTGTTCCTGCTGAAAATGTTCCGATTATATTATCAGTTCCAAAAGTATAAGCTAATGTTGAGCCATTATACTCACCAATATAAACTTCTTGAATTCCTCCAATAGAATCACGGCATCCTAAACTATATCCTGATGTTAATACACATGTTGTTGGCATAATTTGTTGTTTAATTTTTTTTAACTCATTGCCCCGAAGGGCTTTATTGAGCTTATATTTTTTGTTTCTTATTGATTAAGAACTTTTGATTACTACATATTGAGGAAAAGCAACTTGTGCTCCTACTTTCAATTTAGCTCTGAAATAAGTGATATTATCACGAATATCATACCAGAATTGGAAACCATCACCATTTCTTGCTTCACCGAAACTATCAGTTCCAAAGTAAAGGTTAGAAGATGGAGTAAGAACCATAATGTCTGTTGCGTTAAGACCTCTTGTTGCAACAATTCTAACATTAGTGTTAGTGTAATTGTCTAATACCCAAGTGTGAGCTTTTTGTCCGTCATAACCTACAAAGTAATTACCTTGTCTTAAGGCGTTCATTAGAACTCTAAAGTTAGCGTAAGACATAAACAAAGTTAAATCTTCTGTTCCTACTACATCATTAGGAACTTGAGCGATCATATTATCAACAACATTAATTGCTGTTGCTAATGTTAGGGCTCCTGTTGCAGTTGCTCCAACTGTTGAAGAAGTTGCTGATGTGTAAAGTAAAGTATCAAGAATACCTGAAGCTAATGCTAAATTACCTGCACCTGAACCAGGGATTAAAGCTCTTACTGATGGTGATGCTTTCCAGAACATATCTTCTACTAATTGTCCGATTTTTTCTACTTTGTTAGAAAGGTATAATGTATTAAACACCTCAGGTGCCATTTCATTATAAGAACCTTCTTTAGCCAATTGACCGATCCAGTATTGCTCAAATTCTTCAACACATATACTTTCTTCTACTTTAATAGCAGAAACTGAAATTGATCTTTGTGATAAAGTTGTTGAACCCGCTGGGCTAATTGCTCCACAAGCACCTGCTGCGGCTGTAAGAGAGTTTGTTAAGATGTTAATGCTGTCTGCATATTTCACACCTGTTTGAATAGAGATATAGTCAAAAGTATTACCTACTAAAACTGACTCCTTCAATAATATACCAGACAATTGGTCTGTATATTTTGTTAAATTACTTAAATTTAATGTTGCCATGTTATTTATTTATATTTTTTTTGGTTTGATTACCTGTTTTTTCTTGCTTTTTCTCTGATAGACATAATATCTATGTTTGAATAGCCAGATTTTTTGTCTTCAACTGATTTGAATTCAGTTGGTTCAACTGAAATAGGCTCTGCTGATGGTTCGCCTGATACTTTTGATAGTTCTTGTGCCATTTTGTTATTCATCTTAGACATTTCTTCTAACATAGCTTCACATTTAGCTACTCTTGCTGCTAAGGCTTTAACATCTTCATTACCACCTTCTTTTTTAGTTTCTTCAGGTGTTTCTGCTTCGTTAGGGTCTGCTTCAGGGTCCATCATAGGGTCAATTGGTGCGTCTTTAGCAGCAACAACTTCCTCTGGTGTTTCAACTTCTACCACACCACCAGCGATTGTATCAACCTTACCAGATGTTACGGTGATAGTTTCACCTGAATCTAAAGTATAATCACCATCAGCAAGTGGTATATTATTACCATCTTTGTCTTGTGTGAAAACTTCTGAACCAATAACTAATTCTTCATCAGTAGATGTAATCAATAAATCACCAGCCTTAACTTCAGCAAACTTTACTTCGCTAGAAACCAATGCCTTTAACTGACCTTTGATTGTTTCAATTAATTTGTTCTTATCCATTTTAATTATTTATTTTTTATATCTATAATATACTTATAGTGATTATTTTTCTAATTTTGCTAGAAAATAATTATTAATAGAAGGATCCACCTTCTGTGCCTAAATTACCTTTATCAATTAAGAACTTCCAAACGGCTGCTCCAACAGAAGGTGTCTTACCAATTTCCCACTCACCGAATTCATTTTGACCTGATGTTCTACAAACTGCATCACCTTCAACAATAGCATTAAACTCATCAGCATCTATATCAGAATAGGTATAGTAAGAACCATCATTAAACTTAATTACTAATTCTCTTTTTTCTTCAAAGTATTTTAACCTATCAACATTAGATGAATCCGTGACGAATATATCACTAAATTTCATATCTTTTAATTCACCTTCGTGATATAAATACTCACTATCTTCCGAGTGTTCTGCACCAGTCATTAACCTTCCAGACGCATCTTTATGTGTTGGTCCTTCATATAACTTACCATCAGCCGTATAATGTGGAACACCTATTTCAAAGATTTTAAATAAATCCTCTAATGTTAAATCATCAATAGTCGCTTCTTGTTTTACTAAATTAACTAATTGTTGTCCTAACATACCTTCTATACTAAAACCAAACTTACCATTACCTCTAACCTCTTCGTTCCAAAAGTCAGTGTCTTCAATTTTAACCATTATCATATAAGTTCCAACAGGCACTTCAAATCCATACTTTCTACTTTTATCATAAACACTATCTTCAACTATCCAATCCTCCATAATAAAAGCATCAACCATTTCATTAGAGTGGTCTATGTTAATCTTTCTATTAGAACCATATTTGTTAAACTTTTCTACCATCTTTGCAATAGTTTCAGCAGAAAATACAACATAGTATTTACCATACTTATCATCTTCACGATATATCCTCATATCAGGTATTAAAGCCGGTCCGACTATAACTTGTTTATCACCAACTTCCTTAAAAGACATAGGGGATTTATTAGAAAAAGCCATACCCATTACATTTATTGCCGGGTCAGCAATAAGTGATATAAGTTGAATTCCTGTTTCATCACCATCTTCAACCACGATTTGATAAACTGGTAATTTATCAGGATCTAATTTTTTTATTTTACCTTTCATATAATTATATATTTTTTAATAAACAGCTCTTGTTTCAATAACTGATACTCTTTCACTTACTTCTCTAATATCACCTTCACTTACATATACTTTAATAGGTTTAGGACCACCCGGCATACCTGCTGCTGTTTGTTGTCCCAATCCAAAGAATTGATTTGGTTGGAAGTTTGTTGGTGCAGCTGCTGCCATATCTGCTGCTCTACTAGCATCTTGATTAGCAGGAACAGTATCTGTTGGTGGTGTTCCTTCACCGAACTTAGAAGCCGCAATCTTTGCTATGTTAGCAGCGGCAACTATACCAGCGGTGACAGCATAAATAGCAGCTGTTGCTGGTCCTAAAAGAGGAACAGGGTTTTTCATACCATTAGCAAAGGCTGATAAAACTGATTGAATACCAGTAATAGTTGCTATACCGAGCTGAAGACCTTTATTTGTATTAAATGATTTTTTAGCAAAGTCTTGTTCTGCCGTGAATTGCCTTAATTTTGCGTCATTATAAGCCTTTGTTCCAAGTGTTAATCCTTTTAGTTCAATTTTGTTTTGATTATCCATTGAACTTTTCTTAGCAGCGGTTATATCATTAAATACTGATGAAGCCGCTTGTAATCCATCGTTCAAGAATTGTAAGTCTTTTGCGGCTGCTTCCCTTTTAATTTCACCTATTCTATCAGCAGATTCTTTTTCTAATGCTTCTTTATCTTGTCTATATTGTTCCTCAATAGCAGACCTTTTAGCAACATCATCACTAACAGCGAACAAATCCGACGCAAGGTTTGCGTCTAACATACTTTTCTTTTTCGCCGACGAATCCTCTATAAGTTTTATTTCATCTTCAGCAAGTTTTCCATAAAGGGCTCTTAAATTAGCATTTTTATTTACTTGTTTAACAACCTCATAATCAGCAGCACTTGAAACTGTTTGTTTCTTCAACGCATCTTGTTCTAATAAAAAGGCAGTGTGTTCTTCATCAAGTTTTTGTATTTCATCATAAGCCTTTTGTGATATTAAAGCAATTTCATCATCAGTTTTTTTACCTGTCTGTATTTCTATATCAGCAATATCAGCAATTTGTTTTTTCCTTAAATTAAATATAATCTCTTGTTTTTTATCATATTCCGCCTGCCAAAAATCATCTGTCCTTGATTTTGTATCACTTTTATCAAAATAATCTTTAAGTTCTTTTTCTGCGTTTGCTAATCTTAAAGCGTCAGCAGTTTTTAATCTTTCGCCAGTCTCAGCAGCAATGCCATTTTTTAAATCTTCTGCCCTTTTTGCCTGAGCAACTATTAAATCTGCCTGTTGTGTCTCAAACTGAACCTTTGTCATACCCATCTTAGTATAGTTTGCTATACCTTTGGCATCAACCTTTGCCTTGAATTCACTAATCGCGTTTTCTTTTGCTGCTAAAGTAGCAACTTCCTCAGCATCAAAATCCTTTTGTGATATTCCTTTATTAGCAAGACTTGCTTTTAACAAAGATAATTCTAAATTATAACCTTGTTCTATTTTTAATAACTGCTCATTAAGAAGTTTAGCCTTTTTATCTTGACCTGCCTTAAAATCATCAGCGGATTTCTTAGCAATCGCCACTTCCACATCACGCTTGCGTGTTGTATAATATGTTTCTATTTCTAACTTAGCAGCGGTTAAATCTTTATAGGCTTGAGTTTCTTTTTTACCCGCTCTGGCAAGAACATCTTGTTGAACTTGTATGTTCCTTAACTCATCCTTCTTTTTTGTTTCATCTTCAACTAAACTCCTTTGGTTCGCGTCTTTAATATTCCTTATTTTAAGGTCTCTTAAAGTTGTAGTTGCTTTTGTTTCTAAATCAAGTAAGTATCTTTGTTTTGCTTCCTCATTTAACTTAATTTTATCATTAAGAACTGTTATATTATTTAACCTTTCATCATATTGCTTTTGTTGTTCTTCTGTAAACTCACCCTCAGCATACATTACCTCTTGTAATGTGTATAACTCATAATCATTTGTTGCCTTAGCCTGAGCAAGCCTTTCTGCTTCTATATCATACTTACTTTGATTGGCGCTAATATAATATCCTAACTTCTTTTCTAATAAAGCAATTTCTTCATTAGTTAAACCTTCTATAATACTTAATACGGCTTGTTGTTTAGCAGCATTTGCGTCTGCTTCTTTTCTGATTTTTTCACCAGTCTTTATTGCCTCGTCTGCTGCTTCTTGTTGAGCGTAAGATGTTAAACCTAATGCGTCAGTTAAGGCGTGGAAAGCATCTACAACAGCACCTACAACGGCTTTAATAGCATCTAATATAGGTTTTAATAAACCTAACATATCTAATAACTTGATAATACCAATAACAATTAAAGTAATAGCGGCGGCTAATAAGAATATAGGATTAGTTAATAAGGCTTTACCTACTGATAAGAAGGTAGAACCTAAAGTTTTAACTCCTTCCATCACACCACCTAAAGCGCCTTTAATACCAGCAAAGCCGGTGACTAATTTACCATCTACTACAGGAGTAAATGAATTAATTAGGCCTTCTGCACCTATTTTTGCTTTATCAAAGTCAAGGGTCATTATACTTTGCTTTAATAATCCAAATGAACCTGTTAATCTTTCAACTGGTGTGCCTTCTAATGTTCTGTTCTTATCAACAATATCACCTATTCTATCACGAGTTTCAGCAAGTTTAGCCGAAGCCGCATTAGCAGCCTGTGTTAATTTATCAAAGTTAGGTCCAGATGTATCACCCATCTCTGATTGAAGATTTTGAATTTCCATTAAGGATTTTCTTAACTGACCTAATGACTTGGCAGCCTCAGCCGATTCAACAGCGGCACTAATCTTTAATTGTATATCTTCTTTTGCCATTTAGTGGTTTAGTGTTTTGTATAATATACTTTTAAGGTATATTTTCTTAATGGTTATGCTCTTTCTAATCCAACTTTGGATAGAATTAAGTTATAGATATAACTATCATCTGAACCCCAAGCATTATACTCCTCACCTTCAATAGAAATAATTTGAGTTTCTGTAATGTGTTCGTATTTTATGTTTGCAACTACCTTTGATAAGTTTGGTAATATTTCTAAATAGATATAAACATTATCTATTTGCTTTGATACTGGTTTGATTTCAATTTTCATGTTTGTTTTTTTATTTTTTATTTTTAATATGTAATCATTAAAGTTCCTGTTGATGTTCTATATACTTGACCTGCGGTTAATCCAGCGGTTAATGCTGCCGCATTATCAGCATAAACCAACACATTAGATAAGAATAAAGATTTTATATGTGTGTAATCTGCCACAACACTTTTATTATTTGCTCCAAGAACAACAGCACCTGCGTGAGAAGCAGTTGATCCATATCCAATAGCAACGGCATTATCAGCCATTATCTTTACTTGATGTCCTAATCCGACTGAGTATTGAGCCGCAGCAAATGCTCCATACCCCATTAATATACAACCTTCCGACCAAACATCTGTAGCCATACCTGCCTGACCGCCAATAACAATAGAAGCACCACCAAAACAATTGACTATGGAACCAACCGCTATCGTCCAGTTTCCTCTTGCTCGTGCTTCTCTTCCAAAAGCGTTTGAGTATCCAGATGTGGCATATGTTGATGCTCCAACAAGAGTGCAATCTCCACCTGCGCCATCATTTTGACCGGCGTTATTACCAATAGCAACGGAACCACCACCAAGAGCAGCATGAGCACTTTCGCCAATAGCCAAAGTTTCACGACCATTTGACTTAGAATTTTTACCGATTGCTATACAACCTCTATCAACATCATAGTATAAGTTTTTAGCATTAGCATTATAACCAATTGCAATAGAAAAATCCGAAAATGTTCCATTTGCTGTTGCTCCTATTGAAGCCGATACTAACTGATTTGCATTTAATAACTGAATAGGTGAAGCACCACCACCGGGTGATGTTCCACTTGTTCCTGATGAACCACCTTGTCCTGATGTTCCAGATGAACCACTTGAACCATTAACGCCACTTGTGCCTGATGAACCAGTATTACCATTAACTCCTGAAGTTCCTGATGAACCACTATTTCCATTTACACCAGAAGTGCCTGATGAACCTGATGAACCACTATTTCCATTTACACCAGAAGTTCCTGATGAACCACTTGCTCCAGCAGCGCCTGATGTTCCTGATGAACCTGATGAACCAGCAGAACCAGAAGGTCCAGTTAATCCAGCAAGTTGTGTGACCGCTCCCGCGTCATTTTTACCATA
>ENA-OSIY01002009-OSIY01002009.1-marine-metagenome-genome-assembly--contig:-NODE-2009-length-10726-cov-9.905249_pt1 | contig 10726 bp, 9 predicted proteins | sample MGYA00237884_ERZ534233 | MGnify/ENA primary metagenome ERZ534233 (study PRJEB26412, sample SAMN06343840) | marine metagenome | isolation source: estuarine water | place: USA: Columbia River Estuary... | reverse complement strand
ACTCAATTCATCTCGCAAAGCATATTTATAAACAACCTCAAAATTTGAAGCTTTATTATCATTCCCCTTGCTAGTCACTTCCCACCCCTTAATCATTCCTTTTGCCTCTAAGTCGATTAATTGCTTAGTCACAAATGAAGCACCTTTATCAATTGCAGTTACGATGGCTTGATAGCTTTCACCCTTTGAAACCATTGTAATGATCTTCTGTTGGTCAGCACTTAAATCACTAGCGAAAAAATCTTTAAAGTCAATCTCGCTTTGTTCATCGTATTCATCTTGCACACGTTCTTTTACAACTTCATAATCTGAAGCATTCCTACCGTAGCCATCAAATAAATTGAAAACATCTGAAAAGTTTTCTTGAAAAGAACTTGAAATTACATCTCCATTTATTATCGAAGGTAAGCCAGCCATTGCACGAAGTTCGTTTGTTGTAAGTTTTGAGATTACAGCTTGAGCAATCAATGGATTTAAATCAGCTATTTTTTTAGAAACAGTATTCTCTAAATTGCTAGCAGTTAATTTCAAAGGTTTATCAATAAAAAATAACTCACCTGAAAAATCATTTAGCAAATATTCAGCATACATAAAAGCGTCAATAATTGTTTTTTGTCGCTCCCCTGCATAGTTGGTAATGAACAAAGAATAAGCAGTTTCTAATTCAGCACCCCCACCAAGTTGACCAGGCGTTTTAATCCCAAATAAAGATGGTGAAATAACTGAATGACCAACCATGATGTCATCAACAATCGATTCTTTTGCCAACAAGTATCTTTGTGGCATATCGTTACTATTTATTTGCGAAATTGTAGGTTCACGTTCTTTGCCGTCTGAAAACATTACTGTTATTCCGCCTTGGTTATTCTTTGCAGTCGCACCCTCTTTTAATTCTTTTAAAATGTGTTTACGTTCATCCTCGGAGTTTGGCACTCCATTATTAACCGATATTAATGTGCCGCTTTTAAACGAGTTCACCGCTTCAAAATAACTAAATTGATTCATTTCAATACTAGCCATGATTGAACTAATCGCACCGGAATAGCTTACTATTGGATAAGTGTTCTTTGTTAATTTTCCAGTAGACATCTGGAACTGTTTAGCCTTTGAAGATACATAAAGCATTACCTCTTTATCCCCACGTTGAAAATCGTTTATGTTTTTTATTTTTTTGTAGCCAGTTTTTTCAAATGTTTGAGTTCTGTCCTTCCAATTTTCAGAGTAAAAAAAGTATTCTTGATCTTCTCCAATTCTTACAAGCTCCGCACTCACATGATGCATATCGTAAAATTTACTAATTGGATTCAATCTAAACAAAACACAAAACGTATCTAATAACTCAAAATCTTTTACGCAAAAACTTGCTATCTCATTAAAGCTATAAGGGGCGTTGCCATTCTTTTTGATTAGCTCCCATTTTGCTAAATCAGCACCTTTATAATCTACACCATCCGAAAAAATATATTTCGTTTTTGAATTTATTATACCTCCATGAATAGAAGAGTTATAATACAAACCTATCAAAAATTGAGCATACAAATTATCTACACCCCACGAAATCCATTCGTTTTTTCCCGTTATTTCAATAGGTTCTGGAATGTGTGCCTCCCTAAATTCAATTTTTTCAATCATATATCTGCGATGTTATTATAGCATTGTAAGCACTTGTTGAAGTTGGCGTTGTTATTACCTTGCATTTTGTTATCTCGCAAAGATTACCAAGGGTATAATCAACACTCCCACCGTTTGGCATTTGATACACCTTTAAAATATAATCCCCAAGTTTCAAAGTCAAATTTGTTGATTCAATAAAGTTAAATAGGTTAAATCTCGATGGTGAAATACTAATATCAGTTAAATAACATTTGTATTCAACCCTATTTTGCTCCGAAATAAACCTAAATAAATAATTTTTTGGAATATCAATCGTTGTTTTCTCCTGAAGTGTTAGGCAAATTTGATTCGATTGTACTTTTTGTATTATTGTCATCATTTTCAACGAAGATTTCAGGTGCTAAATTAAATAAAAATTCTTTATTTTCTTCATTACAAAGTACGTATTCCTTTATTTTATAAAAATAGGTAAAATTATTCTTGTAATTCTCTTTATATTCCATATTTAAAGTAAAAAAAAAGGGGCTTTTTACACCCCTTTTAATGAATTAATACTAACTAGATAATTGGAGTGATAAGACCCAAAGCAATTTTAGGAGCTTTTGCAGGCTCTTTTCCTGTAAAAACAAGTTCATTACCATTAAAATCTTCCATTGCTTGACCTGAAGTCCTATTTTCTAACATTTTCATACCATTTGTAAGACCTAGCACTTCATAAGTACCGTCTTGCAAAGCAGCGATTAAAGTTACTCTTCCCTGACCCATTGCTTCAAGTGCAACTATATCACTAGCAGTATTACCCGCTAATTTCATCGTTGCAGATTGTTCACGAGCATAAGAAGCATTTTCACGAGATCCGATAGCTTGATCATTAAAGAAACTTTGTTGCATATCCAAAGTAATTGCATAAAATTTCTTAGTTGCTACCATCGTGATTGCAGTAATAGCTCCCGCCACTACTGTTTTAGATGCAATATTAACAGTGCTTGCTGCGTACCATTGTTTTACGCCAGCTTGTGAATCACAAACACCATTATTACTGAATCCTGAAACTACTTCACACGCCATTATTTTTTAAGTTTTACGATATACTGTGGAAATACATAAGTTACACCTAATCTAAATGAAGCTTCAGCTTTCAATTCTTCAGTATAATCATTGTATTTCACATCAAATGATTGATCTTCTGGAGAATCAACACCAAGGAAAACATAAGAAGGAGCGAACGCATATATTAAATTCAAACCATTTAATTGAGGTACTGTTTGCACATAAATGTTTGTCAAAGGCAATAAGAATTTTAAAGACCCTCCGATATTTTCAGGTGTAATTTGTGTGTAAGGATTAGCAGCATTGTATTGTGCTAAAATGTTTAAAGCTTCAGTACGTCCAGTGAAAATTACAACCTCTTTACCTGAATCTAAAAGATCAGCAGGAATAGCTTTGTAAACCTCAACCGCCGCAGAATAAGCATTAGTTGAATCTACTGTTGCATAAGTAGTAGTTGTTTTCAAAATTGCAGCATCGTCTAAAAATTGTTTATTCAATCCAGCGAAATGCACTAAATCAGGATTACCAGAAGCAAGAAGCCCTAACCAAACTAAATCTTGAGCTTTCTTTTGTGACATCTTTAATAAATAAGACATTACAATAACCTCTAAATCTGCAGGCAATTGGCCGTTTTGCATTTTCATTCCCAAAGTGTTCAATACTTGGTACATTGTAGAGTTCAAAGACTCATTACAAAATGTAACACCTTGATAAAGTGGAACTGTTGACAAATTCTTTTTAGTCAAAACAACCGATCCATCAGGTGAAGGTGTACAAGCCGCTTTTGCTTTCAAAGGTACACTCATAGAAAGTAAAGCTATCTCTCTTGTTCCTTTCAAGCCTGTTTCCAACGAAAGCATAGATAAGAATTCAGAGTTAGCAATTAAATCACTTTCGATGTTTGGCAATGTGTTATCAGTCCAAGCCGCCAAGCCAGCTACGTTGATACCGAATTTTTCTTTTAATGTTTTTTCAAATTTTCCCATTGTTATTTATTTTTTAAAATTTCAGAAATAGACAAATGCTTTTCTTCAGTTACTTTTTTTGTTTCATTTTTAAATTTACTTTCCTTGATTTCTTTCAAAGTTTTTAGTTCGTTTTCCAAAGCTGTAAATCGAGCATTAATGTCCTCCAAAGATACTTTCAACACTTCAGCAACTTGGCTCATCACCTCTTCTGTTGTGTTTGTCTCTTCAGCCATTGGCTCTTCAATAACATCTTCAATCGAAAGAATAGCTCCTAACTCATCAAGTTCAATCATTTTAATCACCCCCTCAACATCCACTTGGTGTGGACCAGCAGGAGCAGGCATCATTGTACCATCTTCAGCACTTACTGTTAATAGTGTGCCAACAACGAAATCACCCTCGTAGCTTAAAACAACACCATCAACTGTACTTACTTCGGAAAATACAATTTCGATTTTTTCATCTTCCGACGAAAACCCCATCAATTCCCAAATTGTTTTTTTCATATTTATTTATTTTTTTTTAGTTGCAATTCTTTTTTTTCAAACCACCCCTCAACTGAGAAGCCATTGAATTCACCTTTTTTTATCTTAGACCAAATGGCAGGGCTATCTACTTTGTACGCTGCAAGCCATGAGCCTATATTTATATTTTGTTTTTTAAAAGCTTCAGGCAATAAATTTAAATCAGTAAGTATATACGATTTAATCATTCGCACACCCTTAACCTCTTTGTTATGTTCAGCATTCACATTATCCTTAAATCCAAGCTTGTGAAATTTAGTTCTAATCTGTGAAATCGTTTCAGGCTTGAATACTACATAGTGATCATAAGGATTGTTTCTGAATATTGGCAAATTAGCCGCCATCATAACACCAAAGACTATTTTTTTCTCTTCGTTAAAATAGTATCTTTTTTCATCCTTATTAAAAGCTATGAAGTTTTTTTGATGTGCAGGATATTCTACTAGCGAGTTGAAGTCAACACCGCTTTCTTTACTTTCATCAATTATCAATTCGTAGAATGGTAACATAAAATCAAAGTTAATAATAAAATTTTTAATATAAACAAATTTATTTTTATTTTTTTTTATCCAATAATTGTGCTGACAGCTTTTACCTTGGTTGTTTGTTGCTGTTGCTTAGTAATATCGGAATCTAAAACTACTACTTTAATAACATTTTGCGAGGTTTGGTCACCTGAATTATTATCACTAATTGCATTGTTTGAACCGCCAACGCTTTTTGTAGTAGGTATTGATGGAGCTGAAACACTAGGACCAGCTTTCAAAATGCTTTTCGCTTTTCCGACTGCGCTTAAAATTGCACTCACTTGTGACGCATAAAACAAAGGAAAAGTAAAAGCCGCCGCTGGTCCCGTTGCCTTAGCAGATTTTTGAGCTATATCTAAACCTTGCAAGTAAGCAGTCGCCGTATTAATAGCAAGTTCAGCAATTGCGAAGGCTTTTTGTGCTGCTATGTTTTTTTCAAACAGTCCAGATATAGCCCCAAATATATTACCTATACTATTGGCAATTTCTAGTTTTGCATCAAACAAAGCTTGATCAATTTGTATTTGTCTATTCTTTGATTCTTCAGTAATTGCCTCTACATTAATAGCGTGTTGTGCTCCTATCGCAATAAGCTCTGCATTATTACCAATTGCAGCGGCTTTTTTTTGTTCAAAGTCCAAAGTTTCAAGCTCTAGTTTTTTAGCTTGTGTATCCTGAAAGTTTTGTTCTAGTATTCGAATATCGTTTTCAATTTGTGTTTTTGCAATTGCATTTAATGCAGCAGTTTTTTTGTCATTTGTTTCTTTGTCTTTTGCTTCATTTTCCTTTTTGATTTTATCAGTTTCAATACCCTGCTGAATCTTTAATTGCTTTTCAAGTTCTATAAATTCTTTTTTTGCACCGTACTGAGTTTTTAAATCTTCAAGTTCCCTTCTGTGTTTTGCATCTAGTATGGCTTTTTCTCTTTCATTAGCATCGGTAATGTTTGCATAAGTTAAATCTTGAACTTTTCTTGTAAGTTCTAGTTGGTCTTTTGCCGCTTGTTCTTTTGATATTTGTTGTTTTGCACTTGCATCATTTTGAGCTTTTAACCCTTTTGCATTATCCTTTGCAGCATCAGTATTTTCTTTTTCTCTTGCTGCTTTTTGTTGAGCAGTTTCATTTGTAATAAGTTTTGAGTTTATTTCCAATGCATTGTTTGCTCTTTTATTTAAAGCATCAGCCTTTTTTTGTGCTTCTATTTTTATATTTAATAATCTCTGTATCTCAAGACCCTCGCTGTTCCAGTTGTCAAATTGTGTTTGAGTAATCTCTGCATCTGTTTTACCTTGTAGTGCTTTTGCCAATGATGCTTTGCCTGCTAAAATATCTGATGCTTTTTTAGATGCGTATAAAGCCTTTTCTTTTTCTATCTGTGCATCTGTAAGGAATGATTCAATTTTTGCTTCATTGATTTTCATTAGTATTCTATTTTTAGCACCAGCCACATAATCCTTTTGCTGAATATTTACTTGCTTCAAAAAAAGATTTTCATTACTAAGGTTTTGAAGAGTAGTGCCATACTGTTCGTTTATCTTTTTAATTGCAATTGCTCTATCTTCACTCCCCGTTTTTAATTTTTTAAGTGCTTCAATCTGTGAATTAAATGTTTTTATTTCTATCTCACCATTAGCTCTTGTTCTTGACATTGTATCATTAAGCCCTTTTTGGCTTTCATCTGTTTCTTTTGTTTTACTAGAAAAAGCAAATAAAGCACCTGCTGCTAATGTTAATAATCCAACTAATATCAATATTGGATTGGCATTCATAGCTGCATTTAAAAGTCTTTGTGTTACTGTAGCCGTACCATTAGCAACTGCTTGAGCTGCTGTAGCAGATGATAAACTTGTAAAGGCTTTTACTACCACATTTCTAATAGATGAAGCAAGGTCTATTAAATCGTTCTTCATTTCTTTAAATTGGCTTAACCCTTGAGTTAATGCCATCGCACTTTGAACTTTTAACAACGCTTCTTGAGTCTTTTTACTTTCACTCCCAAACAAGCCCTGGGCAGCGGTTACTATCTGAAAACCATTAGCAGCGGCTTGCGCACCCCTTACAAATTTACCAAATGACTTTTCAGGATCGGCGTCCGATATTGCATCCCCAACGTCACGCATAGCCATTTTAATCTCACCAGCTCTATTGGCAGCAACTTTAAAGGCTTCACTTGCCGGGTCTAAATTTTGCAACTGAATATTTAATTTCTTTAATTCAGTACGTAGATTTGTAAATGACTTGCCAGCATTCTCACCTTCAGTTTTTAACCCCTTAACACTATCACCTACCTTTTTAACATCCGTAGCGGCGTTGTTTGTGTTAACCTTTACATCGAATATAATTGTCTCCATTTCTTAAAGTTGGTTAATGGTAAATTGTGCGGAAGGTGTGGATGGTGAAGGACTTGAAGCGGTGTAAGTTGCCAACGATACAAGTGTATTTGATACACTGAAAAATACCTCGAAATAATCAGTCGCAATACCTTGTATTAAAAAGTTCTTTGTAAAAATAGTATGACCATGTACACCTCCATGCGTTGCAGGAATGCTACCCACTCCATTAGATGAAACGATATTTGTACCATTTTTTTTAATCCAAACATTTGCATCATTCTCTTGAGTATCGGTGTTTAGAAATTGCAAATCAATTGATAAATTATAGTACCCTGTATTTTGCAAAGTTATTTTAGTATCCGTCAATACACTAATTCCACTTGACAAGTTCAATGTTCTAAACTTCACACCATAGCCAGTATTTATTGCAGCTGCTGTTTGGTTTTGGATGTCGTTATAAGTAGCAAAAGTTTTTGTTCCTAAGTCGGTAATGATTTCGTTTATTAATCCACCTGAATTTATGTACATCAATCCACTAACTGAATCAACATAAATTTCATACGGGTAAATGTCGCTTGCTATCCATGTTCCATCTCTATGATCGTTTGAAGTTGGTATAGTAGGAACGCCCGTTCCATGTTTCAATATTATTCGTTTAGTCTCGTCACTCATTTCTTAATATATTTGAATTTTTACTCGTTCCATTTTTTCCCCCTAGCATTTTATAAACATCTTCATCAGTTGAATTTGCACCGCCATAAATAATATCAGCATTCTTAGATTGGTATGGTAATTCTGCAATTGTTGAAGTCACAACTATTGATAATCTTCGCATGGATGAAACGTCAATCGTTGTATCATTTTTTAAAGCTATCTGAATAGTGCCATTTGAATCTAAATAATAAGCACTTGTTAAACTTTCCTCTTCGGAGGACCAAAGCCCCCCGTTTGCAAAATAAGAACTATCGAAATCATACAACTTTTGAAGCTCCAATATAGATGGAAGATAAAAGCCAGTACTAACTGCTGAAGCGGCGTAAGCTCCAGCCCCTTGAATATCTTTTATTTGTTCTGTATTAAAATATCCCCACTCTTTGTCGGTGGCTTCGGTAAGTACATTTGTCAAAGCCCAAGGAATGTTAGGCACTATTTGATAGCTTTGTAAAATGTACAAATCAGTTACTTCTATATCGAAAATTAATGGTACTGCCATTATGGTATGAATTTTAATAGTTCAACTTTCGTACTTTCATAAGCATCGGAATCAAAATCACTAATTAAATTCAACTTGTAAAGCACCCCCTCAATCATGATTAGTTTTCTGAAGTCCAAAGATAATATTTCTTTGTTTGTCAATTTAATATATATTTCAATTAGCTTTGAATTTTTGCTAGTTATTTCTTTGATATTTTTTTCGTGAAATCTATTGAATAAATTTAATGTAGGTATTGTATCAATTTTATCAAATCTCACTTCCCTAGTTTGAAAGTGTAAATCCCAACTTGGAAAATTGAAATTTGTATCGTTCACTTCAAAGGTAAAATGATGAGCAACGGGATAGTTTTGGTAAGTATTTATATCAGTGAAAATATTCCACGAATCAGTATATCTATATACCTTGTTTTCATTTTTTACATTTACAATCATTCCAAAAATTGGCGCAGTAAAAACCCAAATAGACCCATTGTATTCAGCAATATTAAAAGCCTTGTTATTCCATACACCCGTAGGGCTTGCACCTAATAAATACCTAGCATCTTTCACTCCTGCAGGCGGTGTGTTTGTTCTTGACAATACCGCACCCATAGCAATTATATCACCTCCATAGGCATCTTTTCTTATAACAACTTGACCAGCATACAAGCCATTATAAAATGTAAGTAAGCCCTTACCTTTGTAAGTCTTTGCCACCCCGTTGTCAATAGTGTATATTTGAGGGATTACTAGATCACCCATTTTAACGGGTACGTATTGAGCAAATGGTAACTGCCAAACTTTATCCCCACTTTTAAAAGTATCTTCAACTTCATAGGAATAGTTGCCAAAAGTATTTTTACTAGCTTTTAAATACAAGTCGTTATAGTAATCCTTTTCAGCACTCCACTTAAATAGATAATTTTTACCCTCAATCAATGAAGCTGAATTTATAATTATTTCTTTGCTGTGGTCTACTTTGTTTGTCCAGTCTAAATAGTTTTTATAGTCCTTTCCATAATACTCATTGATGGTATAAATACTTACTTTGTTATCGACACTATCTGTTATGTATAGATTGAACATTGATATAATTCCACTAAGAAATTCAGAGCAGTTAATATCTGGTAACAAAGTACCCACTTCAATAATAGAATCATCTGTTATTACTCCATCAATAGCAGTAAACAATAAAGTACCCTCGTAAAAATCATAATTCAAATTGTAAACAGTTAAATTATCAGGTGTAATTTCTAATGATAAAATAAACCTTAATTCTATTTTATCCGAAATAGAGCAATCAATATCGGTGTTAAATAAAATCGTTATTTCGTTGTTTGTTTTTGTAATTCCAAAAGGGGCTGTATTTATAAGAACTCCATTTTTATAAATAAGTATAGCTGAAAAGTCATTAACATTTAAATTTGTTGCAGATGTTACTTTGTATTTTGTTGTATAATTTAAATTATACTTACCTGTTGCAGGAATAGTAATAACTCCATTTTGTATAGTTGTTTTATTGTTTGATGGTAAATAAGTTCCTTTTAATAAATTACCTTGTAAAACATAATTTACAAAATAATAGTAATAATACTGAGCAGGTAAAACCTTTATACCCTCATAAATATTTGTTAACTCCAAACGCCTTGCCGTCTTTTCAGCTTCACTAATCCTTAACTTTTCGCCACCTGAAGAACCGTAAATTAATCTTTTGAAATCCAAACTATTTATAAAATCACTATCTAAATTGTCAATAGTCAATCCTATAAATTTAAATATCTTTGTTAAACACTCCCTTACATACACATAAGGAATTAAATCAGTAACCTTGTAAACATTCGTGTTTAATGGCGTGGGATAGCCATAGTTAATAAGTGGATAAACGTATCCTTTTGCTTTTGGGCTTCGTCCATTAAAGCCATCAAAGTTTTTAACTGAAACATTATTTATCTTTACACTATTATCCCAACTTTGAGAAATATTTAAAGCATTCAAATTATGGTTATACTCGCTCCATCCTAACTCGCTTAATTTCTTATTTTTTAATTCAGCAAAATAATCAACGATATTGGAATAAAGAATGCAACTGAATGAATAATCCCCGTTAATTTTTTTAACATTCGTTAACTCAAATTTTCCTGAGAATATTAATAAGTCATCTTTGTAATAATTGAACGGTGCTTTTAAAGATGGATTGAAAATTGTAAACTCGTTGCCAGTGCCATCAGTAGCCAGCCCAAATGCTGAAGCGAAAAACTTTAAATTGTTTGATGTCCCAGGAATGTCAATTGACTTACTAAATGATCTCGTTCTGCTTTGAGGATTCTTAACATCCGCAACCGAGAAAGTTATCGGAACTGCCACATCATTCGACAAATCAATCAAGTAATTATTTACAACCAGCTTAGAACTCATAGCGTCACACTTTTAGATTGGTGAGGTAAAGTTACATCTAAGATTTCATTAAACAACTCATCGTTATACAAGTCTTGTTTAAGTTGGTAAGTTGAATTATT
>ENA-OSIY01002005-OSIY01002005.1-marine-metagenome-genome-assembly--contig:-NODE-2005-length-10743-cov-6.942996_pt1 | contig 10743 bp, 19 predicted proteins | sample MGYA00237884_ERZ534233 | MGnify/ENA primary metagenome ERZ534233 (study PRJEB26412, sample SAMN06343840) | marine metagenome | isolation source: estuarine water | place: USA: Columbia River Estuary... | reverse complement strand
AGGTAAATCAGAGAATGAAGTTATTAACCTCAACTTTTCTTAAATCAGTATTTACTGATTGGAAGGGTGTTGAACTTAGATTATTATTCTTTCCTGAAATAAACGAACAAACAATATTAAATCAACTTACTTCTCTTTCGGAATAATCCTGAATGTCATTACACGTTTACCGTTGATAGTTGGCATACCATACTCGTCTTTACCAATTGTTTTTACAGTTGTTTTCTTGTTCTTGAATCTTCCTGTGTAAATGGTATCACCAATTTTTAATGGAATATAAATTCCATCTATTCTATTTTCTTTACTCATATTCAAAGATTTTATTAAACCTCAGCAATTAATACTTTAGGAGTCATACCCAACGCAGCTGCAGTACAAAGTCTTGTATTTCCAGCGACCAAGTGATATCTATCACCAAACTTTAATATCATAGGACGGCCGTAGTCCCCTTTGAGTAAGGCTTTCTTAAGTTCTGAAGGTAATGATTTGTTATATTGTTTTGCAAGAACTTCAACCTTTTTCATTTCCCCTTTCTTAATCTGATTAGATTCCGTGTTTTCAAGTTTGGACCAAATGTCTTTAGTTAAGTCAATCTCTTTACCGTTATGGAAAGCTAACTTAACATTTTTAACTGTAGTTTCAAGGTCTCCGTCTCTACTTAAATCTTGTACAGCTCTCTCAATTTCATCCATTTCACCATCAATGTAGTTATCTTTCTTATTTAAGATTTCATCTACTTCATCTAATAACTCAGAGAACTCTTCGTAATTTGCGTCGTTAATATAATCTAACAACCTATTATAGTTTCTGAATCCCATTTGGCTCATATACTCAGGATGTTGTTTTATAAATTCTAAGAAATCATTAACTCCTGCAGACTTTGAAGATATCTCAGATAAAACTTCTTCATTAACGGTTTCACCGTAAGTAACTTCACTAAATTCGGGATATTTCTTTTCGAATTTCTTAATGAATATCCCTGATAATATATTACACATATTTTCTTCAGGACCTCCAATATCTTGAATCTTAACATCATCTCTAACTCCCATCTTTTGGTATTGGAATTCGTGAACCCATTCATGTGATATGGTTCTTAGGATGTCAATTAATAATCTTCCTTTGGCTAATACTACAATTTCGTTATCAGGCATTCTAACACCTGTGGTCATTGGAATCTCACGGGAGTCAGTAAACGTAATACGAACTTCTTCATTTAATGGTGCTTGGGATTGTAAAAACTGAAGAAACTTCTTGATGACAAGGACTTCATTCTTTTTTGGAAACTCTCCCGATTTTTTTAAACATACTTTCATTACGAATAAATATCAGGGTAAAAATGTTTCTAGTCTATTTCTTTTAACATTTTCAATGCTTGGGCAATAACTTGATGCATATCGTAGTAAACATATGTCGCAAGTCTTCCCCCAAAATAATACGATTTAAGAGACTTTGTTAGTTCTCGGTACATCTCATAGGTCTTGGTGTTTTTGTCGTCTCTAATAGGGTAATACGGCTCATTCTCACCATTATAATCCGCAGGGTATTCATAACTAATAATAGTTCCTTTTTGATTCTGAGGGTCAAACCATTTGTGTTCAAGTATTCTTGTATAAGGTGTATCTTCGTCAGTATAATTAACCACAGGAACTCCTTGGAAGTTGTCAGAATCGAGTATCTTTGTAGACCAAGTAAGACTTCTATAATCTAAGTTACCGAACCTGTAATCAAAGAACTTATCGATAGGTCCTGTGTATATGATTTTATCTGCTAATGAATCCAAGTATTCTCGTTCTTTGAAATAATCGACCCCTAATCTAACCTCGGAACCCTCTAACATTTTATCAAATATCTGAGTGTAACCACCTATTGGCATTCCAGTATACTTGTCGTTAAAGTAATTACTGTCCCATGTAAATCTTACTGGGAGTCTTTTAATGATTGATGGAGGCAACTCTGAACATAGTTTACCCCATTGTTTCTCGGTATATCCTTTAATGAGTTTTAAATAGATGTCTTCCCCAACCATAGACATAGCCTGTTCCTCAAGATTGGTTATCTCACCTTTAAATGTTTGGCCCTCTAAAATTTGTTTGGCCTCTGTTTCAGTAGTACATCCCCATAGTTGATTGAACGTCCACATATTGAATGGTAATGTGAACATATTCCCCTTGTAGTTTGCAATTACATTGTGAGTATATTGTCTAAACTCAGCGAACTGATTAACGTAATCCCATATAAATTTGTCATTGGTGTGAAATATGTGGGCTCCGTACTTGTGTACATGAATACCATTTACATTTTCAGTGTAACAATTCCCACCAATAACATCTCTTTTGTCTATAACTAAACACTTCTTACCTTTCTTGGTAAGTTCGTGAGCACAGACAGAACCGAAGACTCCTGCCCCAACTATAAGATAATCATACTTCGGTTTCTTTATTAGTATCATAAAAAGTCAAAGAATATACTGTCTGAATCTATAATAGGTTCGTTCATCTTTCTCTCAATACGTTCACGATATTCATTTAAAAAGTTACTTGTATTAAGATAACATCTGTCTTCAATTAGGAATGTTCTATTTGGAAACGGATTATTATTCTTACTCATTATATCAAGTATTTGAATTATCTCTTCATATCGATTTTGTTTCTCCAAACAATCTGATAAATGTAATAAATGTTCGTTTCTACCTACACAAAACAATTCAGCGTTTTTATAACAATCCATTGCTTTCGTAACATCACCTATGAAATTATAAGAGTGACCCATCATGATTAACGCGTAATAAGCCATCTCATCTTGTCTTGTTGGTTGTCCTTCACCGAACCAATTGTGACTAACTTCAAGGAATCTTTCATAATACCAAATAGACCTTCTTGCGTACTCATCAGAGTGTTTCTTACCAAACGGTAATTCATGAGAACTACCGTATGAATCTGCATAACTTTTTGCAATGTACCATAAATGATAATGGTCTTCCAATACCGTATTACCAACAACTTTATCCATTTCCAATTCAAGAGCGTCTTTAAGGAACTTTCTTGGTACATTCCATGTTTCACCATCTTGTCCAACCAAATGTCTAAAACCGTAAGGCATATTAATTCTTTGGAAATCTTCTCCTATTTCAGGTAAGTGAATAGTTTCGTGTCTCTTGTCGTGTTGGAAGAACCATGGTAAGTTGGCGTTCCAAAACCAAGTTCTAAAGTATTTGGTATCACCAGCTTCAGCAACAATATTGTAACTATCAATTGATTTATTATCTAATATAGACCAATCAAAATCCTCATCAACTTGTAGTCTTTCATCTGCGTCCATTCTAAGAATCCAATCACATCCGTGGTCAGACTTTAAAGCTTCTTGAAGTGTATGGTCTCTGTTAAAACCAGGGAAATTCCAATCCGTTTGATAGGTAAAACCAGGGATGTTTTTTTCTTTAAAAAAGGCATCAATAATCTCTTGGGTGTTATCTTCTTTACCGTTACATTGGATGACGTAATAGTCAATGTGTGGAGCAACTGACTCCAACATTCTTGTAATAGTCGGAGCTTCATTCCCAACCATCGCATTTAAACAAATTTTTGTTTTCTTATTCATAAATGTAATTCATTACTTCTTCTTCTTCAAAATACTTACGAATTGGAGCACGTGTCTGTAATTTTTGGGAGTGTTCTTCTTCTTCAATCCAATTCCAATCATGGAATCCAAGTTCAAGTATTCGATTATGAATTGCCGTATCGTAGTAATCACGAATTAAACGGGCTCTTCGGTTTATATCATTCGCATTATTATCAACAGTACTGTTCCTGTTGTTGTATTGATAATATAACACTTTTTTCACATGAATCATCCGTGTTTTCAAAAAAGTTCTTATAATAATTTCTAAATCATCTGCAACAGGCATATTTTTGTTATGTCCACCAATCTCATGGTACAATTTTCTTTCCCACATTCTTGCATGATTTGGCATTGAGATGTTAAACCTGATAGTTAGTGGATTAATGTCAGGGTAATGGTGAGCAAGTATATTGTCTCCGTCTACATTAACCCATGAATGTCCCGCATATCCAAAATCAAAGAAGTTATCGTGTCTTGCATACCAATTACCTGTCCAATCATGGTCGTAATGTTTGGGTTCCCCATCATCATACATTTCCGAACAGTTAGTATATAAGAACTTGCCGTCAGGGTATTTCTCAATAGCCTCATTCGAAACATTCAAACATTCTTTTGTCAGATAGTCATCGTGGTCCAACTCAATCAACCAGTCTCCTTCACATAACATCGCGGCTCTGTGTTTAGCTAACCCAACATTCCCACCTGTTAAAGGGTAAACTCTATTCAGTTTTACTCGGTAATCTTTACTGGCAATTTCTTTTAATAGTTTCCACGTCTCTTCATCAGGAGAGTCATCCACTACAACCCATTCCCAATTAGTCCATGTTTGATTCTTAAGTCCTTCATACGTTCTTTTAATCCTTTCACCTGTTTTATATACAGGAGTGAACATTGAGAATCGAGGTCGGATAACCTCACACGCACGGAATACTGATTGACAAACTATTATGTTTGCCAAAATATTATCCTCAACAAACTCATCCAATTGAATGTGGATTCTTCTTAATTGATGATGTGGTATATTAATATCACCACCCATCGATATTATTAAGTCGGGTCTATATTTTGAATAGTCTTCAACTACAGAATCAGTATAAGGTAAGGAGTAGACAACAACGTCATCAAAGAGTCCCTCTTCAAAATAAACGTCTGAGACTAATAATTCCTCACCTTCTTTATACCATCCGTATACTATTGCACTTGGTTTTTTTGTTTTCATTTAATAATCTCCATCGGAGTCCCATTCAGCTATAACAAATTCTAACTTTATCCCCGCCACATGACCGTAACGGTTCTTCCATGCAGTACCTTTAAGTCCTCCACTTGAAGAAAAGTAATGCTCATTCACAGAAAGTCCATTCTCTTTATCCTTTACTCCCTTCATTGCTGAACGAAGTCTTTCTATTGCCGATTCTTTTAAAATTTCAACCGTTGGAACACCTCTACTAAACCATTCCCAATTAAGGGATTCCATCGCATTATGACATTTTCTAAAATCAAAATGCCTTAACACGTCGTCAATCATTTTTTCTTCTGACATATGTTGTGACATCCTTTCCATAATTTTATTTTTTTTGTAACGATTCGTAAAATTTTGGAGAAGGTAATCCACTGTATTCACAATGATGCTCTTCTCTCATCTTTATAATTTCCTTCTTAACATCATCTGGAAAATAAACCCCATCCGATTCCATATCGGCCATATTTCTAAACATTGCCCTATAGATTATTTTCTTTTCTTTTTTTGGGATTGTCTCATCCTCAAATAGTTTAGCCGCCAAATTAAATAGGGCATCTCTACCATACTTTTTTGCTTTAGGGTCGTATTCATAACCTTCTTTACCCATTCTACTGAATTCTCGATACATTGTAACAAAGAACACAATAAATAACGTTGCCACTACTGATGTTAAAATGTATATGTCTAAATTTTCCATACTACTTTTTTGTTTTTGAGTTTACATAATTCAGCAAACCTAAAATTGTTGGTGGCCACAATCCAATAAAGATTGCTTTGTTTACATTGTTTTGAACTAAGTAGTAATATTCAGAGATGAATATTAAAACCACTGTGATTGCTAAAATAAGCAACTCGGATGTTTTTAAATTTTTCATAAATTTTATCTTCGGTTTAATTGTCTACCCGCAGCTGAGGGTGTTGTTAAATAATAATCATAATTCATATGAGCCGTCCTTTGTGTTTCTTGAATAACATATTCAAAATGACGATAAGCCATTCTTGAAACTGTACAGTAATATCCACGGAAAATAAATGTCGAACCAATTTGTAGTTGACATCTGTTTCTGTGTGGATTCAATGGATAACCCCTAAGAAATTTATAGTTATTCATTTTTTCTAAAATATTTTTTTAATTTTAGTTTCTCATCCCAAATCCAATATCTAATTAATAGTCTCCTAAAAAATCCTTTGGTCTCAGTTAGTAAAGTTTGGTAGTATAAGATTTTTTTTTCTATTAATCTTTTTGCCATGTCGTTATAGTGTGGTGTAAAAAAATATTGAATCGAATTTAGAATGTGCAAGAAAGTAACTACCATCTTTACATTGATATAAATTAACTGGTCTACCGTTTACTCTATCAGTGAAACGATATTCAATATAGGTTGCGAATAATCTTTTAATCATAATATTTTTTTAATTTGATAAGGGAACGTCTGGTATTCTATATATTTCATATTCCTCCGGTGGATAATGAGAATCTCTACCTCTAATAAATTCTAAAGTATTTTTTGCGTCAACTAAGTCACCATAAAATACTGTAGCACCGAAGGCGTAACAACTCAATTCATTTTTTTCTTTGTCCCACCTTCTTGCAATAACATAATTAAACCTATCCATATTTTATCTTATAATGTTAATCATGATTCCCGCTCTACCGGTACTAACTGTGTATGAGTTATATCTATTATCATTTATCCATCCATAATCTTTGAATCTAAATATTATTTCTTCTTTACCTTCAAAGGTTCCATGAATCGCATTGTCTGCATAATCTATTGATGGGTGTGTAATCAATCCCATCTTCCAACTATTCCTAAACTCCTCAACCAATTCATCTGGAGATATTAGTATCGTCATATTATAATGTTGCGGTTTTTTCTTTTCTTATTTTTTCATTATATTCTTTAGTTCTCTCCTTTTGTAGGCAACCACAAGATTGTGTTCTACCATCTTTCAATGTTGATAAACTAACTACCTTTGTCTTTCCACAATCACATAACACTTTAACTTTTCTTTTACCTGAGATAGATGGTTCTTCATTTAGTAATGTTAATCGATTATATCTAATTGATAAATCAACCATTTCATTTACTCTTGGTTTACATCCACATGATTTGTTTTTAATTAAAGATGAATACGTTATTATGGTTTCACTTCCACATCTACATTTTACTTTAAATTTTCTTTGTATTGTACCGTTAGGTGTAATGTTTCGTTCTTCTTCATTAAGAATAACGTAGAATCCATACTGTGCACCTGGCTCAATTAATGATGGTCTTCTTGGCATATTATTTATATTGTATTTGGAACCTTTATGAATTCAAAGGTATATCTTATATTTGGATTATTTGTAACAAAGGTAGGAAAAGAATCTCTTGCTCCGTGAAATTCAATCACCGATGGTGGTGAGTGTCTTGTTGATGGTTTGAATATCGCATATAGATGGTAAACAAACTGTGGGTTATCAACTCTAATTTCATCCCATTCGTTACGACTCATGTCCATTATTTCCGAACTATATATTTGACGATTTAATATACGTTGGTATGGGGTGATATCAACACCTTGGACATTTCCATTTAGAATACCCCTAATTGTTTGCCTAACCACTTCTGGTTGAACCTCTTGAGGAACATCGCCTATATTATTTCCTTTAAAAAATTTAAAATCTCCCACAATAATGTTCATGTTAAGTTACAATAAATGTAAGTTAAATTTTTTAATATTCCAAATTATTTCACAATAATTCCTAAAACTTCTTCTTCTCTCATTGCAATTGTAGACGCTGCACGATTTGAATGGTCAAGAATGGCAATGACCCATAGCCCTAAATGGTGACCTTCAATCCTAATTCTTTCGCCAGGTAAAATACCCAACTCCATTATTCTTAATTTAATACACGGTATACAGTTTAGACAAGGTTCGTTCGGAGGTATTCCAACTACGGTATATTCATTACCAACTATTGCTTCTGATAAATCCATGTGTTTATAATATAGATTGAAGGATGTATGCCAACTTATATCCAGCAAATGCACCGATAGCTGAAGGTATGGGAAACACAATCATTTTTCCAAGTGAGGTAACGTACTTCGGTCTGTTAACAATCCTACCCATGAAAAAATAATATGTAATATAACCTATGAGAACCATAAGGTCATTTCTTGTTGCTATGAACACAACCAACGTGGCACCTAAGAAACCAAAAAGGAAATTATCTCTAACACCTTCCCATATTTCCACAGTACTTGCGTCTTTATATTCTTTTACTATTTTATTTATTCTTCTCATTTGATTCAATATAATGAAATTATTTGAATATATAAAATAAACATAAAAAAAAATCCTACCAAAGTAGGATTGTTGTGCTAAAAGAACATGTAATATAACATTCTAAATCCCATATAGAGTATCCAGAATCCAAATGCTATACCTGCGGTTGTTACACAAAATTCGAGTATTTCTTTAAATTTTTTCATATATTAATATAAATATCGTAAATTATTAAACTGTTTCAGGTACCAAATGGAAAGCCAATTCCTCTTTTGGGTAACAATTTTGTTTAGCCAAGACGAATGTCTTTAGATGATTAATACAATCATTATCAGCCCTAAGAACCGATTGGGTAAGATTGTTACTGACTATTGATTGTACAAAGTCTCCACCTTGCCAACCAACGTTGTCTCTTGTTCTCATTACGGATACAATGATATCAACAATATGTTCACTTGCCGTGATATTGTATCTTCTTAAAAAGTTTCTTGCAGCAGGATAATATATATCCTCATTGATTGTTTCTTTCATAATTAAAATTTATATAAACGATTGTGATTGTATAGAGCCACAGGGTTCTCTTCTGCTATTAATCCATACTCATTCAGAACCTTATCGTGGATGGTATTTGTATCCTCATTAATGTACTTTGATAGAATGTTAACAAATCCATAGTTAGACTCGTCAACCTCATCCTGTTGAGTCCCTGGTAGACCACAGTACAGTGCCTCACCTACTTCACTAATAAACATACCAGAGTAGAACCCTCTTAACTTGAATGTATTAACAAATTTATCAGCGTTACACCATATGAACACACTATTATCTTTTTCAGACAATAAAGGTACCATGGATTGGTCAATAATATAACCACCACCGTAACTTGAACCCATATTTGTGAATTGACCAACACTAAAGAGTCCACCCGGTGAGCCGTGACCCATCATCATTACTCTATCGTGTTCTCTAATAAGATTCATTATATCCGCTTTACTAACTCCACCTGTGATAACAGTCTTATCGGGGATTGGTTCGTAAACTATGTCCAAAAACGATGTTGAACCGTCCGATGGGTGTATTATTAATGTTTTCATAGGACAAAGATAGTATATCTAATTGAAACTGCCAAAAAAAAAGGAACAATTAATATGTTCCTTTTAAAAATGACATTAGTTGACCAAATAAGGTGATTTCAATATCATCGTAATCTCCCTTTTTTAGTTTTGCCGATGTGGCATTTCCATCTACTTTTTTAGATATGGACTTCAATACGTTAGATAGTACCGGAGATGGTATCTTTCTCTTACTGAAATTACCTACCTTAATTGAATCTCCCTCGTACTTACCTTGGTAAGATTGTTCATATAAAGTAGTGAGTTGTTGTTCTGTGATAATGATTTTCATATTGATAAATATCTAAATTTTATCTTTTAGTCTCAAATACAAATCAAATCCCAATTCTGCAATTATAACTAACGCGAAGTAGTCTTTAACCACGGGAATTTTATTCCAATCTGGAATTATTATGAAATAAATTAAGGACACTATAATTGCCCACTCAAAAAATATTACAAGTTTATTCGACATTTCTTTCTATTGTTCCACTGTTTAGTCTCATTCTATCTAAAACATCACCAAAATTGACACTGGCAGATTCGGAAATTGTTTCATCAGGAGCTCTTTCAGTAAGTTCCCCTAACAACATTCTTTCTCGTCTTCTACGTTCTTCATTTCTTCTTTGAACAATATCCACCACTCCAACTTCAGGCTCTTGCATTACCAACTCTTCTTGTTCTCTTGGTTGTTCCATCACATCAGACATGGTAAGTAATGATTCACTGTACTTATGTTGTAACCTATTATTTATCGTGTCTTCTTTTTGTCTTTGGTCGTCAGATAATAAATAACGATTGGTCTTCGCACCCTTTTCTTTTGAAACTCTACCAATCAATAATCTTAACTCATCGGTTAATTCAGTATCCAATGAATCTATCCTTGTGTCCTTTTGATTCCAAAAAGAAAATTCAGGGTCTTTCTTATCTAAAGAATAAAAACTGGCAACTTTGTAACCTGTTTTTTTATTCATACAATATATTAGAACACCCTTTGATGAATATCTTTCAAAATATTCTGAGTTACCTTCAGAAGTTGTACACCATTTGGTATTGGCACCGTACTTCTTTGATGATAGATAAGTTAATGGTCTTAACAATAACCACTCTTCATCTTCATGTATCTTAACGATTTCGTTTTCTAAATTCTTAGTCTCAACTTTCAAATCTGCCAAACTTAATTGAGTTAAGATTTCATCAAATGATTTGTACTTTGTCAAATCGTTCTGTGCAATTAAGTTTCTTTCGTTGTACTCACAAAATCTTCTAAAACTTTGAAGGTCTGAGTAGTTGAAAAAACTATCAATGAAACGATGTATAATCATCAATTGAATTGGTGAAAACTTATCTAAATCCTCATTAGTAAGGAACTTAAATTCATTAGTCAAACTCATTTTGATTTCTTCAAAATGGTCGTTAATGTTTTTTGTTGCTTTCATTAGTCGAAGTAACGTCTCGGTGTATTTGGATTTCCTATCAGGGCTAAACATCTCCAAA
>ENA-OSIY01002004-OSIY01002004.1-marine-metagenome-genome-assembly--contig:-NODE-2004-length-10745-cov-6.807462_pt1 | contig 10745 bp, 9 predicted proteins | sample MGYA00237884_ERZ534233 | MGnify/ENA primary metagenome ERZ534233 (study PRJEB26412, sample SAMN06343840) | marine metagenome | isolation source: estuarine water | place: USA: Columbia River Estuary... | reverse complement strand
CGTTGCATTAAACCCTTGTGTACCTGCCCCGTTACCTACGTTTGCCCAGTCTACACCCGGGGTAGGGGTAAAGGCGGGGGTAGAGGTCGGGGTTCCACCAATAGTACTCGGCACAACCGCCGGTGCGATAGGCTGCGCAACAGTCGGATTAGTGACCTGAGTTGCTGCAGGTGCAGCATTACCCATATTACTCCAGTCAGTTATAGCATCGTTACCTGTAGGTGGCTTAAGCCCGGCCATAAAACTGTTTTCAGGTCTGTAAGCTGATGCAGGAGCTGGGTCGAGCGTCGCTGCGGCATTATCCTTAACGTACTGCCCTGCAGCTAAATTATTAGCAGTTATTCCGCCACTGTTATAAACATCGCTAGCTGCAATATCGGCGTTAGATGGGTAAGCATCAGGGGATCTGTTTTTTAACTCCGTTATATACTCAGATCTACGTTGATCCAACTCTCTTTTGTTAGCTTCTGTTAATACATCTGCACCAAGCATACGGGTGTTTTCCGCGAGCAAGTCATTTAATTGCGCATTACTCACGTCAGTAAATTCAGTACCCCGCACACCTCTACCAAATTCACCCGTAACACTATTCCCATAACCCGTAGTATTACGGGCATTACCTACCTTTAATCTTTGCGTTTCAAGATCCGCATCAGTAGCAAGAGCAGAACCAAACATGCCCGCATCATTAGGCGTTGCTTTAGCAGCAACGATTGCTCGCCTTTGCGCAGCCAATTCTGCTTGGGTAGGTTTTCCGGGTGCAGGCATATTCTGAAGTCCCATCACACTGCTATTATCAATCACAGCACCAGCGGGTACTACGTCACTCCTAGAACCAAACATCTTACTCTTAAGCAAGTCGACGTTGGCTTCTGGATCAGTTAGGGTATCCATACCGAACCCTTTGACTTCTTGTCCCGCAGCATTCTTAACAATTGGATCAAATCCTTTAACCGAAACTCCAGAATCTTTTAACATCTTAAACTGGGTATCTGGGAAGTTAACAATCTTCGCTACATCAGCAAACTTCTTTCCTTGGATATTACTTTTCCAGAAGGACATTAGTTTGTCGTTAGAGTTCTGCTTCCATATTTCACTTGGAAGAGATCTCTTCCATGTCTGGTAGTCAGCTTTAAATTCAGCCACCGTGTTCTCTGCCATGTTTAATCTCCTATAACCTCGTCAGGTTATTGTAGTCAATCTCAGGTAATTGCAATTTTAAAGCAGTGTACTGGTGGATAGCATCCACGGCCAGTGTGCCAATATTGCCAGTATGAATGGTTCTATTAAAAAAGTCTGTAGGACTTTCATTAAAATCTAGGATGGGTGCAGTTCTACTTGAGTGCCATGCATCCAAGTATTCGTTACGCTCAGGCCATAGGGCATCCATCTCTTCTTTAAGCTCATCCGCCTTCTCCTTGGATTCTTCTAAGAAATCTGTCCAGTCCTCAGCTTCAGTGGCCATCTCTATAGCTACATTGGTTTGAATACCTGTCTGGATACCTGAGGCTGCGAATAGAAGTTGATCTGCAAATGGTGCACCATCGATTCCTTTAATGAAGTTAAAGGATTTAAAGCTCAAAGCCACTACAACTAATGTGAGTAGAATCTCGAACGCTTCGTCGAGTCCTAGTAACTCTACTGCCCTAACAAAGATTTTACCAATAAGTACATTAACGGTTTGTTGAATAGTAACAGCTACGAATACTTTCATAGCTCCGGTGAAACCCAACCTAGCTGCACCTGACAAAGCCCATGAAGAGGGAGCACCCAGTGATCCCATGGACACTACAAATAAATACATCTGCACTATTACTATAAGTATCTGGAACCATTGCTGCTGGTACCATTCCAGTTCGGTCACTATCACTGAATTAAACATGATCTGGAATGATTCATAAATGAGAGCCACCTCATCTTTGTTACTCATGTCAGCTACGATTGCTTTATTCAGAGGTATGATGAAGTTGAAGTTACCGTCTTGTTGGCTCAACGCCACAGTAGTGTCGAAAGTGTAACTACTGTTGATATGGTTAATATGCTTCAAACCAACGACAGTAAGTTCTATGTACACGTTGGTTGATATTTGTTTCTTCAGAGTGAACGTACTCATCTCATACTGGTAGATGAGATCTCCTTCTTCTAATTCACCGGTACGGTGGTTGGTTTGCTTCTTCTCCCTAACCTCTACCGGGTTAATCGCTACAGAGGATCTGTGGACCTCTCCCGGCTTAGCGTCAATTGCAGCCAAACCTGTAATAGGGTCTGAAATAGTGATGTAGTTATAACCCATCTCAAATTTCATCCCAGCATCTTGGACTATAATCCTGTTCACAGGAGGTAGATTTACCCTCTTGTAGCTTTCACCTCTGTTATGGAACTGCAGGAACGTAGCTTCATCTACCCTATCTCTGGTGTGTTCTCGCGTGAAATAATCAAACAGATACTTCTTCGCTATCGGAGCATCCGAATGTAGGTCAACACCGAAATAGGTAAAAGCATGAGTGATGTCATCAACACTTTCAGAATTGGCGATGCCCTCACACACCTCATCCATGTTAACGCCCAGCAGCTTTAATAGTTGTTTGCTGGTTTTATATAAATCAGTCGTGTGCAACTCTTCCCTAGCCATGTTCTTATTATCTTTCCATAGTGGAACGATAGGATAATAGGGGCTCTTCAGTGGCGTTGTGTGAGCCAAAGTCAGTGAAGGGTACACATTCGTACTGGGATCGTAGAACCAGTACTTAATGGGGCTTGTAGGCTCTCTAGTGATGGGATCTACCACTAGATAAGATGCGTGGTAGTACAGCCCGTCAATAGAGAATACGGGAACTGTTATATTACTTTTAACATCCGTAGGGAAAGAGAAGGGGCCACTACCAAAATCATATTCCATGTAATACCGGAAAAGTATTTCTATGGTTGTGGAATTAATTATTTTATAACCTTGGACCGATACTGGTGTTGTAGCTTCTACGGGTACAGTGAAAGGGGGATTGTGCACAATATTCGCATTGTATTCCCAGTCATAGACTTCTACCAGTGTTTGCTTGGCCAATAGGTTAGCGTGCGGTTTATCCACCACAACACTTAGCATCTCGATAGGAGCATCTTCGATTGCTTGAATTATTGGGGTAATAACAATTGGATCACCTATCCAGTATTCTTGAGTACCTTCGGGCAATCCATAGGTGTAAGTTGATTTAGCGTAAATATAAGCAGCGCGTGCTTTGAGACTAAAGGACTCATGCATGTAATGCAAAAGGACGTTCATGTAATCGCCCGTTGTTAAATATGCATGAAGGATACCCTCCCCTATAAAGTCTCTTGGCTCTTCATCACCAAAAACCTTCATAGAAGAGGAACCTACATCGGTGCGGGTTTTATCAAATAGTCCCATAAATAATTAGGGGAGGTTTCCCTCCCCCTACCTCTTAGGATGTCGGTGGATCAGGGAGTACTGTGGTATCTGGATCCACACCAATGCCCCTAAGCATATCATCCACAGCTAATCGGATGTTGGCTTGGCTGCCACCCATATTTGTGGGTACAACACCTTTAGATGCGCCGGCCGATACACGAATAGCCCATGTATCAATCATCATCTTGGCGGCCTTCTGCTCAGCATCTCGATCGAAACCATCTGTCTGTTTACCATACAGGAGTTTCTGCTTACCGATCACACCTACTACCGCAAGGTCATCCACAATATCTTTGATCTGTGCTTCTTCAGTACTCTTCTTCTGTCCAAGAAGTGCAATCTCAGCTGCTAGCTTATCGATCTGTGCAGGTAGTAAGTCACTTAAAGTATAAGCCTCAGTAAGCGTCTGCGAGGCCAGTAACTCCGCTTGCTTATCAGCTGCCTGTTTGCCCAATAGAAACTGTACAGCGTTTTGCATGGCAGCAGTCATAGATCCAACATAGACCTGTGCGTAGTCTGTGCCCTTAATGCGGTTAGCTTTAAATTCCCGATTCAGGTGAGCATCAACTGAAACCATCAGTTGATCAAATACACCAGCACCACCTACTGCACCTGTTGTTAAATCTTTAGTTAGAATTGCTGCCATGCTTGTTTACCTCAGTCTAGGCTTCTTGCTGCAGCTTGACGCTGGGCAATCTTAGCCAACTCTTCTTTGGTGAGTGGAGGAAGCACCTGTACGTTAAATTCAGGTACGATCTTACCCTTACGGATACGTTGACCATTCTCCAGCGTATGTGTGTAGAACGACTGGTACTTACGATCAACCAACATCTGATAGATGATATTAGGAACGTGGTAACCATCTTCAGTATTAAATTTAACGAACTTACGGTGAGTACCCACAACACTGTTACTAACAGTTAGGATTTCACCATCCCATTCACGCTTGTTAGGGTTCATGCAGCTTACGTTCACTCGAACCAACTTTGCTGACTCAGCACGCAAACGTGCATTTCTTTTTGGAATACTTTCAGCTCCTTTGGCTACTTCTTTAGCTGGGGCTTCTTCACCGGCTGATAAGGCTTCTTTTACTTTAGCCCGCAACTTGTCCACACCTACAGCAGGGTGGTGTTTAATACCCATCAACTTGGCTTGCTTTTTTAGGGCAGTCAATTCATCTTGGACAGGTAGTTCTTCTAATACTTCTTCAACTACTGTTTCTTCGCTCATTTTATTTCTCTCTTGATAAGGAGGGTGAAACCCCCGTGGTTGGTACCTAAAAAGCTCCCTGCCATTTCTGGGAGGGAGCTTTGTATTACTTAGCTAGCATTAGATCAACGCAGCAGTTTTAACTACAGCGATGCGCTCTGGACGTAGAGCCATAAAGCCGTAGTACCACTTGATGCTCATGAAGCCCATCTCGCCATACGGATCATTACGGTCAGCAGTCTCATTGCCCGGCTTCTTGTGAGTGATCTTGAACTTCACACTCTTACCGTCAGTCTGGAAACCAATAGTGGTGAATGACTCAGAACCAACTACCAACATTGGGTATACGTCATACTTACCACCAGTTGCGCGGTAGCCAGCGTTGGAGCTTTCAGCAGCACCAGCAAAGTCTGTGTCACCAGCACCAGACCAATGCATCATCTCAGGGACAACGATGATACGGAACTGGTCGATAGCACCGATCTCGCCTGTAGCCACGTTACCAGCAGCAGCATACTTCTCTACTGATACGAATGCAGGGTTACCGAAAGAATCTACCATAGTCTTCAAGGTAGGGATCATCTCAGAACCAACATACATATAACGGGCTGCATCGATGGTCTTGGTGTCTACCATACGAGTACCAGTGATCAACTTGGTACCTTTAGGGGTACGGTTGTTGTCTAGGTCAATTGACAGACGCATAAGGTCATTGTAGTCAACTACAGTAACAGAACCGGTTTCACCAGTAATGGTGTTGTGGCTAGTAGCGGCACCAGCAAAACGGATAGTACCAGCAGCAGTCAACAGGTCAGCCTGAAGTGCATCTTCAGTCATCTCGTTAGCACCCATGATCATCTCACGGTTAATGTGCATTTCGAGTTCTGCATCAGAATCGAAGTCCAAAGACTCTTGGGTGTATTCGTCAAAGAAACCAAACTTCTCAAGGTTGCCTTCAATTTCTACACGCTTGAAACCAACACGGTTTACGCGGCCACCGGTCTCAGACAAAGAAGGAAGCTTCGCAGAGATAGTACCGACATCCTTAGATGAACCGTACAAGTTACCATCAGGATTATCACCTAAACCACCTGCGCCACCAGACAAAACACCCGCAGCATCAATACCTTGGTCGTTGACGTTGGCATCATCTAGCAAAGGAAGGTAATGGAATTGCTTGATCTTCTTACCCATGTTCTTAGGCATAGATCGCACATCAGCCATCTGACCGAAGTATTGCTCTTTTTTAGCTTCAATAAGAGCTTTCTTGTAATAGTAATCAGTACGCAACTGACCACCGATCTCAGACGGTGTTCCCCCAGCGGGGTCGTTATAAACTCTTTCGTTAGCCATAGTATTTTATTCCTATAAAAACTTACTGGATACGGTCTTTTCAAACTCTTCGTCTGATAAGGCCAATGGGTTAAAATCTTTAGGCACCGCTTTAGCAGCTGCGGGTTTATTTGTTGCTGCTGCCGACCGCTTTTGGTTTTTAAGTTTCTGCTCATCTCTTACCTTAGAAGCGCCTTTGATCACTAAAGGTTTACCAGTATCAGCTCGTGTTGCTCCACGTTGGCTGACTAACTCACCTCTTTCATACAGTGCATCACCGATCTGCTTATAGGCTTCGATGTCAGATAACCCTTCTAAACGTCCTAATGCACGTTCTTTGTCCATTATCGTACTAATCTGCTTGTAGGTGCCATCGGCTACCTGACTGTTGATTAGCGTAATAAACTTAGGGTTCTTTACTAACACTTGCTTACTAGAGTTATCCCACTTATTGCTAACAATATCCAGTGTCTCATGATAGGTAGGGGTAGACTGCAGATCTTCCAATACGTTATCAAGTTCGACCTGTGCATCACTAACAGGTGAAGTTTTAGGTTTATACTCTGAGCTGCCTTTTTCTACATCAATATCGAGTGGATCTAAACCACTCTCTTTTAAAAGCTTTGCAATAGCATCTGGGTCTTTGTTACTCAGATCTATTAGATAACTTAACTTACCTTCGTCAAGAAGGCTATTATTTTCTAGCATCTTCAATAACTTAAGGTTTGGTTTAAGTCCTTGCATCTTCTTATTATAGTTGGCACCCATCTGCATTAACTGACGGGCATCAGCTATATTATCTACTGCCATTTCTTTACCGTTTGCTTTAAACGGTGCATACAATTCTTTTAACTGTTGGCTTGCTTCTGAGGTATTGTCTTCTTCTTTGGAGTCTTCTTCAGACTCTTCTGAATCAGTTTCATCGGATTCTGATTCGTCTTCCGCAGTGTCCTCTTCTTCAGGCTCATCGGTAGCTTCCTCAGTTTCTTCTTCTTCAGTGTTATCTGACTCTTCAGCTTCCTCAGCTTCTTCCTGCTCAACAGGAGCAACCTCTTGCTCTACTGAATCATCTTCCTCTACATCTGTAGGAAGATCAGAATCCACCATCTTGATGATGTCCTCGTCGGACATCTCCAGCATATTTGCATCAGCCATTATTGCACCTCACCCTGCATCTCAGTGTAGGTATTGCGGTGGTCATCTAACTCTTTAGTAGCCATCGCTGCTGCTTGCTTGGTTTGGTGCATGTACATCTGGAAGTGCGCAACTGCATCCAGAGACTTGTTTAAAGCAGTCTGACGTTCCTCAGACTGGAATCCGGGATGAGCGCGTAAACTGACAGTACGCAAAACATCCTGCTCACAGAACTCTTCTAAGAAGAGTTTTTTGAAGTCACGGTTCTTAACCAGACGATCCAAGGCAACGCCTAGGTCGATCGTCTTCTGCGCTTCTTCCATTGTAACTTCTAGTATGTGTAGATCCTGCTCATATTCGTTCATGGTTTTTTCCTTGTGTCCTCCCCTCTACTGAGGGTGAGATGTGCCCTTATGGGCATTGCGGATCACTTATTGAATGCTTTCTCACGCATTCTTAATTGGTGATCCAGTAGCTTGGTATTGCCTTGTGCTCGTGATTGCTCTCCCATCTTTTGGAGGTCACGCTCTTGTTTAACACCGGACTCTTGTTCTACAAAATCCAAAGCATTCTTATCAGCTACCGACTGTAGGTGCTGAGCTTTTGCTGGCTCTGTTCCTGCACGGGAATTGTTAAGATTTGCCTGTGATTGATTCTCCATTGCCTTAGATTGCTCATTAGCTATCTGTGCCTGCAATAGTGCAATCTCTAACTGTGCCTTCTGCTGAGCTAAAGGATCAGGTTGTGGCTGGTATTCTTCAATACGCTTAGCTAGATCAGGCATCTTACGAAGACGGGCAATTTCTGCTCGTATCATACGCACTTCACCCGGGTCAGCACTGGCAGCACCAGTCTGCAACATGAAAGCCAATTCCTCTGCTTTAGAGTTATCTTCCTCAGCTGTGCTGATTGTAAGACGCAGATCGAATTTACCTGCCAGATCGTCTCTTCGCACTGGAATGAACTCTTCATTCGTAATACGAATAATCTCTTCTTCTTCTAGGAAGACAGCATTCATTGCAATGAACTTGTGACCGATCTCAATAATACCTGCAGCCAGTCTACGCAGAATACCAAGCTCACGCTTAGAGGCAGCATCAAGAGCTCCACGCACACCTGCTGCTGTGTCACCCAACTTGCCAGTATTAACTGTCTGGAATGGTACAACGCCGGTAATGCTTTCTGCTTCTTGGTTCTGTGAAGCCAACATGTACTGGGCAGAGGCAGGAATCTCAGGGTAAGTATGCATATACATACCTTGGCGTGGATCTACGTTACCATTGAACTCGTAGTTCTCACCTGATACAAACTTGCGCTTGTTAGTTACATCCAAGGCATCCTTACGAACTCCCATCTGCCCATTAGCAGATCGAGCCATTACATCAATCATGCCACGGGTAACCGCACCAACGATCTTCTGGTTATCCTCTAGCAATGCACCGTCAGGTTCACCATAGATGGACTTACGTTTAGGTAGGTAAGGTACAGTGACGAAGGGTAGGCCTCCATCAGGGAAAGGGTTCTCTTCTAAACGGATCAGAGTTTCACCAACCCAAGTAGCAACGAATGGCTTAAGTTCACCTTTACCATCAATATCCCAGAAACCCCAATACTCATGCGCGACAATCTTCTTTCTTGGTTCATCATTGAACTTGAACGAAGGTTCATCACCAATCTGTGAATCTGAATCACCAAAGATGGACTCAGCATTATCAGCTTTGATTGAGTCTAGGTTTTTATAAACAGAGTTCTTGCGTAACTCCCCAAGGGAGGTGTCAAACTGGTAAATGACAAAGCCAGCTTTCGATAAGTCACCGCCACAGGTAGGATCAATAATCACATTAGCGTAGTTGCAGACGACTGCTGTAGGCTGATTCCTGATTACCTCTACTCTTTCCACCTCTTCAGTTTCACCGGTGTCTACGGGCTCTAACGGGACTCCTGCTTCGATACTCAGACGGAGAGCTTCCTTGTACTCATCGGGGATAGACTCAGCCATTACTGGATCTTGCATTGCAGCTTCAATCTCATCAAGTACCGGTGCAAATTGTGGATTCTCCACGTAATCAAATACAGGTACTTCTTCCATCGTTACCTTTTCTTGGTAATCCCAGCCAGTCCTTACAATAATAGTGCCTTCGTCTACCGCAGTACGAACATAGTCATCAATAAAGGCGACCTTGTTCATCTTGGTATTAAACTGATTATTCAGAACCAGTTGATTCTGGATAGCAGCTGCTCTGTCTTCGGAGGTGACGGGAGAAACATTGAAGATGTCATCGGTACTAAGGAAGGGTTCTGATAGTGAAGCGTATCTCCACTCTGCTTGTTTGCGAATAACTTGAGGAACAATGGTTGATCTGTTCTTACCTGTACTCACAATCTTAGCAGCGCCAGTTGCGTTTAGGTTATCAAGCCAACGGTTTACTTTTGATACATGAGCAGAATGATCACTCTGCGCTGCAGTGTAATCGGCCTTCAGTTCGGAGAGTGTTGGAGGGTTGCTCCAATCGACAAGTTTAGACTCATCCTTCTCGCCAATAGGCTCTACTTTCTTATCTTCTTTTTCAGTCATTAGTTATCTGCCTATTGCATTAAATACATATAAACCAGTAGAACTGTAAGTAAACGCTTGATAATGCACGCATTTTACCCACATAAGCTGTTCTACAACAAGTCAAACATAGAAGTAGGGTCAACAAACTCACCGTCAGGGCCTATCCACTCGAAGTGGAAGTGTTGTGTTATACCGGTGTAAATCTCAGTTAAGTCCTGAGAGCACCCAATCACATCCCCTGCTACTATCTTGTCTCCCACTTGAACCATTGGATCCAAGTAGAAGTATCTAAATCTATTCCCATCAAAGGTCACCTCTACATATCGTAGGTGTCCTTTCTTTTCATCTGCTGGATCGTATGGGTAACCGATCTTTGTAACCGTACCATGAGTTCTGCTTTTTATATAAAGTCCAGACTCACAAATAAGATCAACACCGTTATGAATACGACCCTTTCTAGGAGCACCGAAGTAACCACTTCCTTGAGCATCTTGACCTCGTATCTTAAATTGTTGCATATTGAACTCCTATAGAGACACATCTCTCATGTATTCTCTAGTATGCAGAATTTCCCCATTTTCCCATGTAGTACCTAGATAGGGCACCTCCACTAAAGCAGGGTTTCGTACATAATCTTCAGGTCTTGGTGATTTCATATAGTACAGGGTAGTTTTAGGCTCATCTAAAAAATACCCTGTAGCAATAATATTCTCAAGTTCACTGGCCCCATTTAATGCACCAATTTCTTGCGGTGTCAGCGTCAATTTCTTATTGTACCCTTTCCTAAGTATTTGTCCTGTGATCTTGTGTATTCTCACTGAGTACAGAAAAAAGCTGCTATCAAAGAATTGCTGCGGCGGCACTGATCCTGCTCTCACATAATATAAGTATAACCAGTCACCCTTCAGGGACATAGAAGAGGGATTCTCTTCGAGAGTCATCGGCACCATGCTGAGTAGAGAAGCATACTCTGTGGGGTGTAGAGTAGCGCTGTACTCAATAACATCTTCCTCGTTTGGGGTAACAATTTTAATTGCTGTCTCTTATACACATCTGACGCTGCCGACGAATAGAGAGGTGTAGATCTCG
>ENA-OSIY01002002-OSIY01002002.1-marine-metagenome-genome-assembly--contig:-NODE-2002-length-10748-cov-5.077031_pt1 | contig 10748 bp, 9 predicted proteins | sample MGYA00237884_ERZ534233 | MGnify/ENA primary metagenome ERZ534233 (study PRJEB26412, sample SAMN06343840) | marine metagenome | isolation source: estuarine water | place: USA: Columbia River Estuary... | reverse complement strand
GTCGTAACCATGAATAATCCAATTACGCAAATCAACAATTCTTCTAGATTCGTTAATTTTTAATTCGGGATTAAGCTTGAGCAACTTATTCATCGCCTCGCCAATGATTTCCAATTCCCTTTCAACAGCTCTTCTAATGAGTTTGTTGTTTTTATATTGTTCCAGCGTTCCGCAGTTGGAAATATATTCGAAAATAGAATCAACAGAAATTTGAATGTCGAAAAGGTATTTGTTCGCTTCAAGCTGCATACAAAAGTTCTTTTGATTGCTCTATGCTTTTGATGAAATAGGGATTTGAAAGAGAATTCTCGGTAAGCAAATCGATGTCTCTTTTAAATAACTCGCGTAATTTATATTGTAAGGCGAAATAATTGTTGGTATATTCTTCAACACTTATTTCTTTGAATGCAATCAAAAAGTCGATATCACTATCCACGTTAAAAAACTCTTCATTTCCTGCTGAGCCAAACAGATACATTGACTTTACCGAATACATTTGGCAAAGTTGAGCGATGTCTTGAAGTTTATCTGAAACGAGCTTATTCATTTGTTTCAAAGATAGTTGTTACAATTTAAAAATCAATGTCAATTTTACCTATAATAATACGAGATTAATTTTTATTTTAGCCCCGCTTAAAAAATAATCTATGAGAGTAATACAATTCAGAGAAGCACTTCGCGAAGCCTTAAACGAGGAAATGAGAGCAGATAAATCTGTTTTCTTGATGGGTGAAGAAGTTGCTGAATACAATGGTGCTTACAAAGTGAGTCAGGGAATGTTGGAAGAATTTGGTGAAAAACGCGTTATCGATACGCCAATTGCCGAGCTTGGTTTTGCTGGTATTGGTGTTGGTGCGGCGATGAACGGCTTGCGTCCGGTAATCGAGTTCATGACCTTCAACTTTTCATTGGTAGCCATCGATCAGGTAATTAACAGTGCCGCTAAAATATATTCTATGTCGGGCGGACAATACAACTGTCCGATAGTATTTAGAGGTCCAACGGCTTCTGCCGGACAACTTGGTGCGCAACACTCACAAGCTTTTGAGAATTGGTTCGCTAACACTCCTGGTTTGAAAGTAGTAGTTCCTTCTACTCCTTACGATGCAAAAGGATTATTGAAATCGGCTATTCGTGATAACGACCCTGTTATCTTCATGGAATCGGAACAAATGTATGGCGACAAAGGTGAAGTGCCTGAGGGTGAGTACATCATTCCAATTGGTGTTGCAGATATTAAAAGAAAAGGTAAAGATGTTACCATTGTTACTTTTGGTAAAATAGTTCACGTGGTTTTGGCTGCTTGTGCCGAATTAGAAAAAGAAAATATTAGTGTTGAGGTGATCGACTTAAGAACTGTTCGTCCGATTGACTACAATGCTATCTTCGAATCAGTTAAAAAAACAAATCGCTTAGTGGTGGTTGAAGAGGCTTGGCCTTTGGCTTCTATCTCTGGTGAGATTACTTATAAAGTACAAAAAGAAGCTTTCGATTATTTGGATGCTCCGGTAGCTAGAGTAACGTCAAGAGATGTTCCTCTTCCTTACGCACCAAACCTTATTAATGAGGCTTTGCCAAATATTGAGCGTATTGTTGCTGCTGTAAAAGGAGTGTTGTACAAGTAAATTTTTGACTCGATTTGCGAAAATGCATTAAATATTTACCTTTGCCGACCAATTATAAAACGATTAATTACTAATTAAGATTATGGGACAAATGATGATTTACGTGCCAATAGTAATGGCATTAATAGGATTAGCTTTCATGGCTATCAAAAGATCTTGGGTTTTAAAGCAAGATGCTGGAGATGGAAAAATGAAACAAATTTCAGATTATATCTATGAAGGAGCTTTGGCTTTCTTGAAAGCTGAGTACAAATTGTTAGCAATATTTGTTCTTGTAGCAAGTGTTGTTTTAGCAGTTATCTCTCAAATTGTAGAGACTTCTTCTATATTAATAGTAGTAGCATTTATTTTCGGAGCATTCTTTTCAGCTTTAGCTGGAAACATGGGGATGAAAATTGCCACTAAAACAAACGTTAGAACCACACAAGCTGCTCGTACTAGCTTACCACAAGCATTGAAAGTTTCTTTCGGTGGTGGTACTGTAATGGGCTTAGGTGTTGCTGGTTTAGCTGTTTTAGGTTTAACGGCTTTCTTCATCATTTTCTACCAACATTTTATGGGTGGTGCTTGGACTAACGGTGGCGACATGACTGTGGTTTTAGAAACATTGGCTGGTTTCTCTTTAGGAGCTGAATCAATTGCATTGTTCGCTCGTGTAGGTGGTGGTATTTATACTAAAGCTGCCGACGTTGGTGCTGACTTAGTTGGTAAAGTAGAAGCTGGTATTCCTGAGGATGATCCTAGAAACCCTGCAACTATTGCCGATAACGTAGGTGATAACGTAGGTGACGTTGCTGGTATGGGTGCTGACTTGTTCGGTTCTTATGTTGCAACAGTATTGGCTGCAATGGTATTGGGTAACTATGTAATTAAAGATATGGGCGGACAAATCACTGATGCGTTCGGTGGAATCGGTCCAATCTTATTGCCAATGGCAATTGCTGGTTTCGGTATCTTGTTCTCAATCATTGGTACTTTATTGGTAAAAATTAAAGACAACAACGCTAAAGAAAAAGAAGTTCAAGGTGCATTAAACTTAGGTAACTGGGTTTCTATCATCTTAACTGCTGTTGCTTGTTATTTCTTAGTAGGATATATGTTGCCTAAAACAATGAACATGGAGTTCTTTGGTGAAGGTGTTAAAGAAATATCTTCAATGAGAGTGTTCTTCGCTGCTATTGTTGGTTTAGTGGTTGGTGGAGTTATCTCTGCTGTTACTGAGCATTACACTGGTTTAGGTACTGGTCCGGTTTTAAAAATCGTTCAAAAATCTTCTACAGGTGCAGGTACAAACGTTATCGCGGGTATCGCAACTGGTATGATCTCTACATTCCCTACCGTATTGTTGTTCGCAGGTGCTATCTGGGCGTCTTACGCTTTAGCTGGTTTCTACGGTGTGGCTTTGGCTGCTTCTGCAATGATGGCTACAACAGCTATGCAGTTAGCAATTGATGCTTTCGGACCAATTTCTGACAATGCTGGTGGTATCGCTGAAATGAGCGAATTGCCTAAAGAAGTTCGTCAGCGTACAGATATTTTAGATTCAGTTGGTAACACAACTGCTGCAACAGGAAAAGGTTTTGCTATCGCTTCTGCTGCGTTAACTTCATTGGCATTGTTTGCTGCTTATGTTACTTTCACAGGTATCGATGGTATCAACATCTTCAAAGCTCCGGTATTAGCAATGTTGTTTATTGGAGGTATGATTCCAGTAGTGTTCTCTGCTTTGGCAATGAACTCTGTAGGTAAAGCTGCAATGGACATGGTGTACGAAGTACGTCGTCAGTTCAAAGAAATTCCAGGTATCATGGAAGGTACAGGAAAACCTGAATACGGTAAATGTGTTGAGATTTCTACTAAAGCTGCATTGCGTGAAATGATGTTGCCAGGTTTATTAACTATTGGTTTCCCAATCGCTATTGTATTGTTAGGTAAATTGGTTTACCAAGACAACAACCAATTGATTGCTGAAATGTTAGGTGGTTACATGGCGGGTGTTACTGTATCTGGTGTTCTTTGGGCAGTGTTCCAAAACAACGCAGGTGGTGCATGGGACAACGCTAAAAAATCTTTCGAAGCAGGTGTTATGATCAATGGTGAAATGACTTACAAAGGTTCTGATGCCCACAAAGCAGCAGTAACTGGAGATACAGTAGGTGATCCATTCAAAGATACTTCTGGTCCGTCAATGAACATCTTAATTAAATTAACTTGTTTGATCGGATTGGTAATCGCTCCGATATTAGGTTCTGGTCACGCTGCTGGCGCTACTGAAGCTGCTGCTTGCTGTGATAAAGCTAAAACTGAGCAATGCTGTGCTAAAGATGCAGCTGCTTGTCACGCTGATTCTACTAAAGCTTGTTGCGATAAAAAAGCTGAAGACTGTCATGCAGGTGCTGAGAAAAAAGCTTGTTGCAAAGGAGAAGTTAAATCTTCTTGCACAGATTCTACAGATCACAAATAATTGCAAAGAATATAAGAAAAGGCTTTCGTTGAAAAACGGAAGCCTTTTTTGTTTTGGTGAATTTATGTCTTCGTAGAGTCAGATAGAATCTGACTTTAAATAGATTATTTTCCTTTTAGAATTTTTATATTCGAAACAATATATTTCAATAAAAAATGAATAATACAATTAGAGTAGTTGTCTTTTTCTTTAGTGTGGTTCTTCTTTCTTGTTCTAGCAATGAGCAAGCGAAAAATGATTTAATTAACGAGAATTTACTCGGAAAGGTGAAATTAATTGAGGAGAAAGAATATTTCTATGACGAAAATATTGCTTTAAGTAATAAGTATGTTTTAGAATGGAAAAGGTTTTATAAGTATGATGTTAGGGGTAATTGTGAAGAGTCGAGTACGCGTGATTCAAGCGATAATTTATGGCATAGAGTGATTAATGTAAGAGATTCAAACGATAGATTAATTCAAGTAAATTGGCATGCACCTGATGGTAGTATTAAAGCAAAGGATTACTTTAAATATGAAAAAGAAAATCGAATAGAAAAATTGTGGTGTTATGCAGATGATAGTGCCTATGCCAAAGAAGTTTATAAGTATAATGACGATAATGTTCTTGAAGAAATGATTACTTATAATGCGGATGGTAGTTTGAAAAGTAAGTCAGTGTATTTTTATGACGAATCAGAGCAGGAAGAAGTGGTAGACGTATTTGTGGGGAATGATAGTTTGCAATCAAAATTTATTAATAAATATGATGATAAGGAGAATTTGATTGGGTATAGTAAGTATAATTCTGCTGGTGTTTTGGATTCAAGGGATTCCAATAAATATGATGACAAAGGGAATGTAATAGTTTGGATTTGGTTCAACTCAGATGGGAGTATTCATATGAAAGAGATTTATAAGTATGAATTTGATAAAATAGGTAATTGGCTTAAAAAAGTCACGTATGAGAATGGTAAGCCAAAAAAAATGATTGAACGGAAAATCACATATTATTGAAAATATACTCAGTAAATAAATGGAAAGTAATCTCTTTAAAGCCAGATTCTATCTGGCTCTACGAAGACATGTGTGTTGTTTTTTTTAGCTCAGCTCCGCCAGTGCCTTATTGGTTTAAATACATTGCGTAATTTCCACTTTCGCGACGAATATTTTTTTCGTATTTTCGTGCAAATTCAAAATTTTTATGGCAGATACTTCAGATTTTAAAAATGGCATGTGTATCCAGTTCAACGGGAAACTAATGCAAATTGTAGAGTTTCAACACGTGAAACCGGGTAAAGGTCCGGCTTTCGTTCGTACCAAATTAAGAAACCTAGAAAACGGTAGAATTATAGACAACACTTTCACGTCGGGAGTAAAAATCGATGTTGTAAGAATTGAAAGACGTCCGTACCAATTTTTGTACAAAGACGATATGGGCTATAACATCATGCACACCCAGTCTTTCGAGCAAGTGGTAATTCCAGAAACGTTGATTGATCATCCAAAATATTTGAGAGAAGGAATGGAGTTGGAAGCTACAGTGCACGCAGAAACAGAAGAGTTTTTATCTGCTGAGGTTCCTGTGTATATCGAAGCTGAAATTACCTACACTGAGCCTGGTATCAGAGGAAATACAGCAACCAACACATTGAAACCAGCAACCATCGATACAGGTGCTGAAATTCGTGTTCCTTTGTTCATCAACACTGGAGATAAAATTAAAGTAAACACTGGTACTGGAGAATACAGTGAGAGAGTTTAACACAATATGAAGTTTTCTTCACCAATAAAATTAAGCGAAGTCGCCGATTTACTTTCTATAAAGTTTATCGGCGATTCTGCGTTATTGGTAACAGGAATCAACGAAATTCATCAAGTAGAGCCTGGCGATATTTGTTTTGTTGATCATCCTAAGTACTACGATAAATGCCTTAATTCTGCGGCAACGGTAATCATCATCAACAAAGAAGTTGACTGTCCGCAAGGCAAAGGTTTATTGATTAGTGAAGATCCATTTGCCGATTTCAATAAGCTAGGAAAAAAATATGCGCCGTTTTTGATGGCGTCGAAGGCGATCGCCGATAGCGCTCAAATTGGCGAAGGCACCGTGATTCAACCCAATGTGTTTTTAGGTAACAACGTGAAAATTGGCAAGAATTGTTTGATTCATGCCAATGTTTCCATTTACGATGATGTGGTGATTGGCGACAATGTGGTGATTCAAGCGAACACCGTTATTGGCAGCGATGCTTTTTATTTTAAAAATAGAGGAACATCAAGAGAAAAGTTGTGGTCGACAGGTTCTGTTTTGATAGAAGATAATGTAGAGATAGGCGCTGGATGTACTATAGATAAAGGGGTTTCGGGGTTGACGAAGATTGGACGAGAAACTAAAATCGACAATCAGGTGCAAATCGGACACGATGTAATTATTGGTGAAATGTGCCTTTTTGCAGCACAAGTTGGTGTTGCGGGTTGCGTTACAATAGGAAAGAATGTAGCTTTGTGGGGTCAGGTAGGGGTTGTGAGCGGTATCGAAATTGGAGATAATGTAGTGGTGTTGGGTAAATCAGGCGTGGGTAAATCATTAGAAGCAAACAAAACTTATTTCGGGAGTCCGGCAGAAGATGCCCGATCGAAATGGAAAGAGTTGGCAATGATTAAACAATTGCCTGGCATAATAGAAAAATTGAAATAAATTATGGCAATAAGATCGATAAAGCGCGCAGATGCAAAGATTTTGATTAGAGATCAAAAGCTTGGTGCTTTGTTGGAAATTACCAATGCCATCAACAGCAATCTATCCAAATCGAAATTATTTGCCATTTACGAGTTTGTATTGCGCGAGCAGTTGAACATAGGGAAGTTGGTTCTTTTCTTGAATGAAGGGGAGTGGGACATGGCCTTGAAATTTGGGACAGATAGCGATGTAGATATTGATATTAGAAGAGATTTATTAGCGATCACCGAAATCACCGAGGTGAATTCAAAAGTGGAGGGTCCGTTTAAAGAATTTGATGTTGTAGTGCCTGTTTACCACAAAACAAAACCACTGGCTTATCTGCTCATTGGCGATGTAATGGAGGAGGCTTTAATGGTGAGTCCGATTATCAAACATTTACCTTTCGTTCAAACTTTAACCAACATCATTGCCGTTGCCATCGAGAACAAAAACTTGGTGAACGAATCGCTTCGTCAAGAAGGTATGAAGAAAGAGTTGGAGCTTGCTTCAGAGATGCAAGCGATGCTTTTGCCAACTTCATTGCCAAGCAACAACAATTTAGATATTGCGGTGTTTTATCAATCGCATCAGCAAGTAGGAGGCGACTATTACGATTTCATTGAATTGAGCGACGACGAAGTTTGTTTTTGCATTGCCGATGTGTCAGGTAAAGGTGTTTCTGCCGCGATGTTGATGTCGAATTTTCAAGCGAACTTACGTGCCTTGGTTCATTACTCAGCTACTTTAGGTGAATTGATTGATGCCTTGAATAGAAAAGTTTTAGAGAGCGCAAAAGGTGAGAAATTCATCACCTTGTTTGTTGCGAAATACAATATAAAAACGCGTGAAATGAATTATGTGAATGCCGGACACAATCCGCCATTCCTTATTTCCGACGAAATTACCTTGCTTAAAGCTGGTTGTCCGGGCCTAGGCATGCTCGATGAAATTCCATTAATTACAGAAGGTAGAATATCCATTCCTGCTGGTTCTTCATTGTTTTGCTACACCGATGGATTAGTAGAAACAGAGAACGAACAAAACAAAGAATATGGCATGGAAGGATTGGAAGAATCCTTAAAAAAAAACCGTGCTAAAAAGCCAAGTGAAATCAATACCAATGTACTGATTGATTTAAAGATTTACAAAGGCAGAACCAATTATGCTGATGATATTGCGTTGTTAAGCTGTAAGTTTTTTTAGTTGCTTATCAACCCAGTGCGTCTTTGTGAGAATCTGTCAGCTGAAGGATACTAGCAAAGACTTGCTGGGTTGATGCTTATTTTTTCTCGATGACTGATAACTGCTCATCCATTTTTTCATTCGGATATTTCCCTTTTTGATACAAATCCATCACTACCAAAATAGCTGTCATTCCATAGAATGGCGCCGTTATTTTATCTGTATCTAAGAAATTGTTTAGAAAGCCGTGTATGATGTACGTGATGAGGCCAATGAGGCAAGTCATTGAATAAAAGCGAAAGTGCCAAGTTGTAGATTTTTTGTACACTCTAACACCTGTGCTAATAATGGTGATGAATAAGATTAACACGATGATAAGGGCTGGCAATCCGCCTTCAGAAAGCGGACCGATATATTCGCTATGGGCATTTCCCATATCACCACTGTTGGTGCTAATGATTGTTTTATCACCGCTCATTTGAAAACCTGCATAGTTCAAAGAGTAAGTACCAGGTCCCCAGCCAAAAACAGGTCTTTCTTTAAACATTTGAAAGCCCGATTTCCACCGATTGATTCTCTCTTTATTGGAGGCATCTGATGACACATTCGACATAGATTTAATATGTTTGTTTATGTCGGTAGAAGAGGCCACTTTGTTTTTCATAAAGTAATCTCTTATGTCGTCTTCCATTATTTTTGCTGTTACAAGTAGAGATAATATTACTATGGTAATCACCTGCCATTTAATTTTCAGTTTCAAAATGAAGAACACCACTAAACCTGCAGCTAAACTAAGCCAAGCTGCGCGAGTATATGAAAAAATTAAGGCAATACAGAAGTATAAAAGAATGAAGAAGATGAAGGGCTGAATTATTGTGCCCTTGTATTTTTTGCCGAAGCTAATACCAACAAGAAAAGGAAAGAAGAAAGCGAGAGCAGCGCCATAGGAAGTGTGGTCGCTGTAGAATGGATTCATTACCCAGTTTCCCGATTTTTGGTCGAAACCATGCTGTGAGTGTAATGTGAGGGTATAGGCTATTACTGCGCAAAAGGGAATGATGTACAACCAAAAGAGTTTAGGTACATTGCTTAATTTTTTAAATACTTGTGTAGCAATAAAATAGAAGGTGGCTATGAACCACAATTGAGAACTAAAATATTTGATAGAGATAAGTGGAAAAGATGAAGTGAATGAGCAAATAAGTGTCCAGCCTAGTTGAATAAGAAGTAGCACAGAAATAGGGTGCAGTAATACTTGTTTATCGAAGCCATCATTGTAAATTGTCTTGAAAATCACGAACAGTAGAAGTCCCACTAGAATTGGGTCGGTAGGTATTGATAAGCCTACTCCCATGCCAATATCAGCGATATTTATGGAGAGGGGCGTGAGGACAATTAGGCTGAGGTAAAGAATATTTAAGTGAAACACCGCCAGGTATACCAATAGCAAGATGAAAGGGATGAGTAAAACTTCAAATCTCTCCAAAAAAATACCTACGCTAACAATTGTTAAGAAGAGTCCGCAAAAGATATACAACCAAGAAGATTTAGACAACTTAGGCATTCTTATTCTGTAAGCTATTTTGTTCGTAAAAAGAGATGAGAATTAAGGCTAACGTCATTGAAGCAAAAACACTAATAGCTACAATGAGCCATCTTATTGGATAACATTTTCTATCGGCTTTAAATGGCTTTACTATTAGCTGCGTATAATTAAGGTCTCTGCTTAATTCTTTAATAGCGCTTTCGTACTCATACTTTGTGTTGTTGTATACCGATCGAGCTTGTTCAATATCGTTTCTTAGTTTGATGAAAGTACCCCCTTGTTCTCTAAGGTTTTTTATTAATGAGGAAGAGGGGGCATCGGTACCCGGACTATTTAATTGCGTGGTTACTTTTTTATTTTCTCCGAGGTAGCGTATTTGATTTTCGTAATCGAGTATACCGTATTGAACGCGAATGTCTTTCATTTTCTTTTCTAGAGAATCTAATTCTTTTGCTTTTAAAACCATTCGATCTTTGAGTGTTCTCGCTACTTCAATTAATGAAGAATTGTTGATATCTCTCACTTTTTGGTTGTAAATTTTTATGATGCTATTGGTGATATTTAAAGCCATTTCTGGATCTATATCTTTCACTTCTAACTCTACTGATTCGTATTTTGTTTTGGTAAAAGAAATGTTTTCTGCGAACTCTAAAACCACATCAGAATAGAAATGTTTATTGGTGCTAGAGTCGATGTCGTAGTGTTTTAATAAATCATATTTTTTAATGATTTCATCTCTAATTTCATTGGCTTCTAGCACTTGTAGCATTTGCTCTACTGGAGTTTCTGTGCCGTAAGGTTTGGTGTTTACAGGATATAGTACGGCAGTAGATTTAAATTTAGGCTTAATAAAAAATGAAGAAGAGAAAAGAGCCGATAAAACTAGTGATCCAACAAAAATAAAAATCAATTGTTTTTTCCATTGGTTGAGAACTGAAAAAAACTTTTTGAGGTCAAAAATACTTTCCATATAAATTACTTTTGTGAGGATTTAATATGTTTAATTTTTTCAAAGACGAGTAAAAACAGTAGTGAAAAAACGAAGGTGCATACTGCTGTTACAAGCACGATAATAGAGCGAACGGGGTAACTTTTCTTTTCTGCTGGTGTAGCGTGGTTTACTACGAAGAAGTTCGTAATGTTTTCGTTGGCATCCATTTTAGCCTCTTCGTATTTTCCTTTTAGCAGTCCGAATTCTTCTGCTGCAATTTTCATTTTTTCTTTCAAG
>ENA-OSIY01002000-OSIY01002000.1-marine-metagenome-genome-assembly--contig:-NODE-2000-length-10751-cov-3.887577_pt1 | contig 10751 bp, 12 predicted proteins | sample MGYA00237884_ERZ534233 | MGnify/ENA primary metagenome ERZ534233 (study PRJEB26412, sample SAMN06343840) | marine metagenome | isolation source: estuarine water | place: USA: Columbia River Estuary... | reverse complement strand
GCTATATGATGAAGAACTTTGAGACAGAGTTGACAGTTATGGGTGCTCGTATTGCTCTTACCACATACGACTTACCATTCTTGCCCACCAAGCTCAAGAACTTTGATGAGTTCCATCAGCGTTTTGGTAAGTACATTTTACAGGCATCCGCCTAAACTGTTTAGGAGGGCGGTGTTCAAAAAACACAGGGCTGTGTCGCACTGTCCTCCTCTTTAACTTGACCAATAAAAGGCTTTTTGCTATAATACGTTATACAAATTAGAAAGGCATATATGACATCTACTACTGCAACAAAAGAAGACAAAAAGAAGTTTGCCGACCTCATAGGCAAAACAGATCCCAAACTTGACAGAGAAGTACGCGAGATGCTGATCACTGCTCGAGTGGGCCTGTTGCTCAAGGCCAGTTTCTTTGGTAACCTAGCAACTCGGTTGAAACTTGTCAACGCAGACGAGTGGTGCTCAACTGCCGCAACAGATGGCAGGAACTTCTACTACAACAGCCGCTTTATTAAAATGTTGCGTCCCAAAGAAATTGAATTCTTGTTTGGACACGAGGTGCTACATTGTGTATATGACCACTTTGGACGTAGAGGCGAGCGAGACCACCAGCTGTTTAACATTGCCAATGACTATTGTGTAAACGCAGATTTGATCAAGCACCGTGTGGGTGAGAAGATTACCACAGTGCCTTGTTTGCACAATCCCAAATATGATGGCATGAGCTCGGAAGAAATCTACGATATCTTGTACGAGAAGGCAGAGAAAATCGATGTGGGCAAGTTACTGGACCAGATGATCGACGAACACTTGGATGGTGAGGGCGATCCCGACGGTGACACAGATGGTGACGGCGACGGCGACAAAAAAGGCAAGGGCCGACCAGTACTGACCCCAGAAGAGCGCCAGCAAATTAAAGACGAGATTAAGGAAGCCATGTTAGCGGCTGCCGCTACAGTAGATGGCGCAGGTAACTTGCCCGCAGGTGTCAAGCGTCTTATTAAGGAGCTCACAGAGCCCCAGATGAACTGGCGCGAACTGCTCCGTATGCAATTAGAGAGCACAATTAAAAGTGACTACACATGGATGAGAGCAAGCCGTAAGGGCTGGCACATGGATGCTGTCATGCCCGGCATGAAAGTGGATCCCATGATTGATATTGCTGTGGCACTGGACGCTTCTGGTTCCATTAGCGAGACAATGCTCAAGGACTTCTTGGGCGAGGTACAGGGTATCATGGACTCGTTCCCTGCATACAAGATCCACGTTATTACTTTTGACACAGAGGCATATAACCCTGCACAATACGACAGTGACAACTTGGATGACATCTGTGACTACGAGGTCAAAGGTGGTGGCGGCACAGACTTTGACTGTGTGTTTAACTACTTGAAGGCCGAGGAAATTGAGCCCAAGCGCCTTGTAGTGTTTACAGATGGCTATCCATTTGGTAGCTGGGGTGATGAGAACTATGCAGATACAGTTTGGATCTTGCATGGTACCAGAACTATTGAGCCACCATTTGGACAATATGCATATTATGGAGATGACTTAGATGACCATTAATAAAGTTTCCGAGTGGAACAACCAAGTCTACCAACGAGGTGAGATAAGAAAAGCAGAACAACGACACAATGATGCTGTGGTCGAACAACAACAAGTCAAGGCACGTCGAGAATCAGACGAATTGAAGCGTGTTGAGATGAACCGGTATATGAATCGTCCGGGACAGAACGTAGATAGGATGGCCTAGTGCAAGACTTTCTCACAGCATTAAATTGGTTTGCAGTGGGTGCCATAGCAGGATACTGTTGGCATCCAGTTTGGGAAATAGGTAAGAAGATTTTTACAGAGGCCCTTAAGGCCAGACAGGAATGGAAGCAATGACAGATCGTTTTGATTTTGAGCAACAAATTATGAGTTGCTGGGGCATGGTTGATGATGTTAAATTGTTGGCCAAGCGAGATGCTGGGAGTGCCGATTTTGAGGCATTATCTGCTGTGTATCATCATAAGTTTGAAGAACTGTTTGAACAGTTCGAAACACTTGTACACAACAGAAAATTAACATGAATGCTATCGGATAATGGGCAATCAAACTGATTACTTCAACCGTGTTGGTTATCAGCCAGTATGGTACATAGGTGATCGTGTGTTTGGGCATTGGAACGAGATTCCTTTTGTAGGTACAGTAGGTAACGATACTGTGATCAACTATATTGAAGGTCCACGTATTACTGTGCATTTAGATTTGCCAATCAAGCACAATGATCAAGTACATCATATTGTTGTGGTCACGCACAAGGATATCAAGGAATACAAGTGAAAACTCGAGAAGAGATCATTCACTCAATGTGTGTGATGTATAGAGAAGATTATGAAGTGCCAAAATTAGCCACAGACCCTCCTTGGATTCGTGGCATGACCGCATTTGAACGTCGTGGACTGTGGCGTGTGATGGAACAGATTTACAATATTAACATTAAACCAGTTTTGGAAAAGAAGTATGGAACCCAATCTACAGGAACTAGTAAACCAAATAGGGACCGACGTAAGCGGTAAATGGATTGCAACTGAAAAGGTGGATCAAATTGCCATCATGATTATTCATGACTGCATGGAACTAAACAAAAAAGAATTGTCGTTCCCGGCGTTTGAACTAATGATGAACAAATACCGAGAACATTTTGGGATGGAATAAAAATCTCCTCCAGGTATTTTCTCGTTAAATATTTGTATGGAAAATACTCAACTAACAATCACTGATATGGTTTCTATCAAGAACATCATTGACGCGGCTTGTACTCGTGGTGCATTCAAAGCATCCGAAATGAAGCAGGTTGGTGAGTTGTATGAAAAACTCGGACTCTTTATTGAATCCGTTCAGGCTCAGGCAGTAGAACAATCTGCAAACACTCAAGGAGAAGCAAATGCTTAAACACATCGGAAGACACGGAGACCGCAAGGTTGCAATTTTATTTAGAGAAGTACCTGGCGAGGATCATATGTGCCTTGTGATTTATCCAGAGACTTTGCCAACACACATTCATGATTCAATCATGAAGACATTGGAAAGCCCAGTGGGGCAACAGGCTACTAACTTGGCAGATGCTTTGCATCGTGGAGTACTGCCAGATGGTCGTCCGCAACTGGAGGCCTTGCATCGCGAGGGCATGATCAAGAAGATTCCTAGTAATCAAGTTATTGTGACCCCTAACGCTCAAAGCAATGTCAAGCTAGATGAACTCAACCGTATCATCAAAGAGATGGAAACTGGTGAAGCTGCCATCAATCGCCTGCGTGAAATTGACAAGAGTACCGGACTGGTTGATCCTGCTGTAAAGCGCAAAGCTGAAGCAGAATTCAAACGTCTGCAAGAGCGTAATGCACAACCCGAACCACTGCTTGCAAGTGTGGATGGTGCCCTTGACGACAAGTCACTGGCCATGAACATGTTGTCGCAGGCCAAGCGCATGGAATCAGAAGCCAAGGGCATGATTGCCGAAGCTGCCAGAATGAAGAAGGATGCCCAGCGCATGTACCCGGCTGTGAAATTAAGCAACTCGGCGCCGGTGGTGCAAGAGCAGGCACAGCCTACTACCGCTGCCACACGTCGTGGTCGTCCTCCCCGGGTCAAGGTAGTATCAGCTGATGCAGTTCAGTGACGAATTCCTTGCCAGGTGGGAACACATCATTGAAGAAGTAAACAAAACCGAGATCCCACTTGAGTGCATTAAAAAAGTTGTAATTAGATTGCATGGCAAGAAACAACGCACCATCAATCTAGCTACACTTAAAAAACAAGGTCTCGACATGGACGAATTAGAAATTGTCTTGACCCGTACACTAACTGAATTTGGCGACGAAGTCAAAGACATTGACTTTGTGGTTGATGTCAGTGAAGTAGCCAAACTTTTACAACCCGAAACCGACAAACTCCTTAACGGACTATAAGTAACACGGATGTTCAGGTACTATCCTATTCACAACCAGCAGAGAGATTTGCAGATATGGGCATCGGCAATGCGCAGGAACTCATTGCGTATTGAGCCCGTGTCAGCAACCCTTCCCATCAGGTCAACACAGATACATCAGACAAACTTATCTGACAACTGGTCAAGCACATATGGCAATAACAAGCACTTACCCAGACGAATACAAACAATGGCAACCCGAACGGACTGAAATCATTGGAGACCGGGCTGTAACGTTCCGTGATGTGTGTGTACACCAGATCCGCATGGGGGATGTAGAAGATCCTGATCTATATGCGGCAGCTCCTATGTGGGATTGGCAACAAAGCGACGCTGGTAAGTTCATCATGGACCATGCTGTGGGAAAACCTTACTGGACTCGTCAAGCAGATATTTCTAGTTACGGACACTTGTATCGTATCATGGCAAGATTAAGTGAACAGGATCAAACTTTTTGGACATTGAAATGGGGTAACAAATGAAAATATTAGTAACAGGTGGATTGGGGCTGATTGGACACAATGTTGTGCAACGATTAGAAGCTCTAGACCACGAAGTAATCATCACAGATACTCGTACCAACTACGGAATTATTCCACAAGAAGAACTTGACTACTTGATGACTGAACGGTTAAAGAAGATATCTGGCAACAACATCTATCACATTGATATCACCGATGCTGACAACGTTGATTGGTTGGTAAACAAACACAAGCCCCAAGTGATTATCCATATGGCAAGTTTTCCACGACAGAAAGTTGTCAATGCCAACCCTGCCTGGGGCAGTCGTGTGATGATGGAAGGCTTGATCAACGTTTGTGAGAGTGCCAAAAAGCACGGTGTAGAACGTGTTGTGTACATTTCAAGTTCAATGGTGTATGGCGACTTTGAAGATCAAGTAGAAGAAGACTACGATTGCAAACCTATTGGCCAATACGGCATTATGAAATTAACTGGAGAAGACATTGTCAAAGACTACCATCGCCGCGGCGCTTTCGATTATGCTGTTATTAGGCCTAGTGCTGTATACGGCCCCTTGGATGTGGAAGACCGAGTCGTGGCAAAATTTATGCTCACTGCCATGCGAGGAGGCGTTCTCCGAGTTAATGGGGCAGGGGAGACGCTAGACTTTACCTACGTTGATGATGCTGCCGATGGTATTGTGGCGGCTGCTACTCGTATCATGAGTCGCAATGGTACCTATAACATTACTAAATCACATTCGGTTAGCTTGTTAGAAGCCGCAGAAATGATTGTTAAGATTGTGGGCCGAGGTACTATTGAGTGTCGAGACAAAGACGCAGACTTTCCGTCACGTGGTGCGTTAAACATTGATCGTGCTAGAACTATTCTAGGATACGATCCCAAAGTAGACGTAGAAGAAGGATTCCAAAATTACTTCAACTGGCTTAACAATTCCGTTTACTGGTCTAAAAAAGCAGTATAACAATCTCCGTACAGAGATACTGGACGCAACTGACGAAGTTCTTCGCAGTGGACAACTCATGAACGGCAACAACACCGTTGAATTTGAATCATGGTTGGCTCGAAAGAATCGTGTGCGATATGCAGTAACTTGTCATTCAGGCACACATGCACTTGAAATACTAGCTGGTTTTTGGGCCATGGAATCTGCTGTGCCACATCCTCCTACGGTGCTGATACCGTCAATGACCTATGTGGCCACTGCCAATGCGTTTATACGTGCTGGGTGGGATATACATATCATTGACACCGACATACATGGCCTAATTGACGTAAACAAAATCCCCGAAAGTTTAAGTTACCAGGCTATAATAATGGTTGGATTGTATGGTGCTGCCATTACTCATCATGGCAATGTTCGTGCATGGAATCAGTGGCTACATCGTGATACTATCATAATTGAAGACGCCGCACAACATTGGTTGGCAGCAGATGGTCAGAGAACTGGGCGAGGCGGTGCTGCCATCAGCTTTGATCCCATGAAAAACTTGGCCTGCTATGGTAATGGGGGTGCTGTGGTTACTGATAATTTAGACCTAGCAGAATATGCTAGAGCATGGCGGGACAATGGCAAACCCTCACATAGAAATACAGGTACCAACAGCCGCATGAGTGAACTAGACTGCGCTCACATGCTGGTTAAAATAAAACACATAGATCGCTGGCAAGCACGTAGGCAACTGATTGCCGATCACTGGGGCGATCGATTCAAAAACACAGACATACGTTGCTTGATCAACGACACCAATGCACACGATCATGCTGTGCATAAGTTTGTGATAGATGTCAACGGTCGAGATACATTAAAGGCAAACTTGACCTTGCGTAAAATTGACACACGAGTACATTATGCAAATCCTCTACACGAAATGAGTTTGTATAATGCATATCCTGGTCCAGGATTGTTGGCAGCAAGTTCTAGTCTTGCTCGTCGTGTGCTAAGTTTGCCTATCTATCCTGAACTAACAGACCTAGAAGTTGAATACATCAGCGATCAGGTTGTAAACTGCGTCGCATAAACGCATAACTGGCCAACCAAGCCCACTCGTAGCTTTTCTTTAAGGCTGCAAAATCCCCGCCTACTTCGTCGTAGTACTCTACAGCATCCTCTGCACCAAAGCGACTCCATTCTGCGTTTTTAACTTCGCCTGCATCGCTGAGCCACATGTTGAGCCTGTACTCATTTTCCACATCAGGCATGCTGTGCTTGAGTTTAAGTACTTCACGGAATGCTGTGCGCCAAGCCATCCAAGGTGACTCAGTGTAGTTGGCTGTGCCACTTATGATAGGCACAACTTCGTGTGGCTGGTCCATGGTAAAGTCTAGTCCCTCACCTGTATTTTCCAACACCATTTGCTTGTTATAAGCGATCATGGCTTGATGTCCATACACTAGTCCATTCACAGGATTGTGTGCATGGAAGATATAGTGTTTGGGTTGTTGCATACGGTCTGGTTGCCAATACCAATCAAATCTATGATCAACTTCTAGCTTGGCAAACACCGCAAAGAACCAAGGTGTTGTGCTTAATCTAGCGGCTGCTTGATATGCTGCCACACGACCATTTACACCCTTTGAGTGATGAATGTGATTGCAGTCCAGGCCTTCCATTTGCACCGCCCACTTCAAATGCTCATAGTTAAACTCAGCATAGGGCTCTCCATTTGAAATAAACACAATGTCCAAGGGATAGTCTTTTGATGCTCGTTGTGTTTTGTCAATGTAAGGATAATCGTACAACTGTGTCTTGATATAAGGCACAGCCACTTGTGGCACAATCACAGTGCTAGCACCTGTGCTCATGGGCACAATAGTTTTGCTACGGTCACGCCACAGACTTATTGTGGGCAACTTGTTATTGACATAATTCACGGTGGTAAACATTGTAAGAGGAGCAGTCCATATATGTTCACGTACCACATTCACGTGCGAGTCTTCGGTGTGTTGCACTACCGGCATGGGCCAACGTGATGCTGTTTGATCTGTGCAATAGTTCACCGTTTCAAACCAATCCAATAACTCTAGTTCGGCAATCTTGGCTTGCAATGCTTTCACGGGCACAAAGAATGTGTCACCAAACTTTTGTTCATTACTGGGGAATACGTGTAGCATGTCTCGTTGCCAAGCTTCGGGCTGCCACGAGAAGTCAAATGTAGTGTAGTCACAAACTGATCCAACTACCCACACATGATCATCCGCAACACCATCTAGCAATCGGTTGAGTGTGTCTAGATAGTTGTCAAAGTAACGAGCTTTCTTTACCACCCGATATCGTTGTTCAAGATTGGCAATAACTGTTGCGCTTTCTTTATTGCCAAAGTCCACAACATAGATATCATGTGCGTCAGCTGGTGCGTGTATGCGTTGGTCAGTAACAAAGTTCAAATTGGGAAACTCTTCAATGTTCCTGGCCCACTTGGCATGACGTTCAAACTCCCAACGATTGATCAAGAATGTGTCTGACCATTTGTTCCACTGTGATCCAAACACATGTGTCATTGAACTTTGCCAGGGTTGAGCATGCCATGCAAAGTCAAACTCTGCATAGTCGTTTTCACTGCCAATGACCCAAAAGCGATTTTGTTTAGTCTTGTTCAAGCAACGTTTGATAGTGTCTTGTATGCTGTTAACATAACGAATCTTTTGTATGTGTGGATAACGTTCTTGTAGTTGTTTAAAACGTACTGGGCTTACTGCGTTAGATCGATCCATGTAAAAAATGTCTTGTACTTGTACCGCTTTCTTCTCTTTTTGTATCAATGGCGGGTCACCGGCAAATTTTAGTTCTAATGCGCCCGGCACTGTATAGGTAAGCCCAATACTCATTTGATACTCACTACCAAAGTGATGCACGTACGGCTCATCTTTAGGATGCGGGTGCCAGGAAAAATCCACATTATCTGCATTAATCTCTTCGGGAATGTCCCAACGATCCATAGCTGGTAACAATCTAGCTCTTACGGAATCAACAAACTTGCGTTCAGTTGCGTCGGGCACATGATATTCAATTGTGCTCATTTCTTCTGCTGAGTGCCACTGGTTGCCAAACACATAGATGAATGGTGGGTCTCCAGGATCAGGAACCCAACTGCGATCAAACTCAAATGGTACTGTGGCTGTGACTATCCAACGATCATGTGCCAACAACTTGGCTGTGGGCTCGTTCATAAACTTGCGTTCTGTGGCTCCGGCAACTGAATATTCCACAGTGGTCATGATTTCTGCCGGCCAATGTTGATTGCCAAACACATATATGAATGGCGGAGATCCTGGATCTGGTTCCCAGGAATAATCAAATTCACAAGCGTGGTGCGTGGTAAACAGTTCAGGATTGCCCACACGCAACGCACGTGGTTCACTCATGTACTTGATTATGGTAGCACTTCCTACACGATATTGTAGTGCCGGTCGTTGTTCGGGTGTGAGCCATTGATTACCAAACACATAAATGTATTCTGGATCTGTAGGATTAGGCCTCCAAGAATAATCAAACAATTCAATGTCATCAAGTATTTCAAAGTCCACAGGACTCTGTGCCGCAGTGGCAATCAAGTCATCCACATACTTGATTTCAGTTGCGCCCGGTACTGTGTAAACCACTGTGGCTTCTAGCACAGCAGGATTCCATTGATTGCCAAACACATAAATGAAAGGTGGATCAAACGGATTGGGTTCCCAGGAATAATCAAACTTGCTCACTGCAAGGTTGTGCCTAAACAAACTAGGTTGTGGCAATCTTGTGGTATGTGCTTCCATGTACTTGACTTCTGTTGCTCCTTCTACCACATATCTTACGCTAGTTTTGTACTCTGCCGGATTCCATTGATTACCCCACGCATAGATATAGGCAGGATCTTTGGGATTAGGAACCCAGGTCCAATCCCATGTAGATTCCTCTATGGGTTCTAGTATTTCCCACCCAAGTCTAGACTCTGCAAGTTTTGCAACAGGCAAGTCCACAAACTTTTCTTTCACTGCTCCGGGCATGACATATTGAACCGTGGGCATGACTGTGCCTGGGTAGTGTTGATTCCCAAACACATAGATATACAACTCTTCGGTGTTGCCGGGATGCCATGAGTAATCAAAATTAGCAACGGGTTCTAGTACCTGCCAATTGTCCATCACTGGCAGTCGTTGAGCCACTATGGGAACATATTTTATTTTTTTCGCTCCTAGCACATGATACACAGGGCCGCCATTGCTTTGCCATTGTGTAGCAAACTCATAGATGTAGGGTTCTTCGGTGTTGTCCGGATGCCAAGAGTAATCAAAAGACTCAACCGGGAACGGCACAGTCCAATGTGTGTTGTCCGGAGTTCTACGATGTCCTTGTTCGATGTATTTGGTTTCTGTAGCACCAGGAACAATATATCTTGCGCCGCCATTGGCCTGCCACTGTGTAGCAAATTCATATATGTAGGGCGGGTCTTGTGGATCGGGAACCCAGGCATAGTTCACACTATCTTGAGACACAGCGTCAGGAATTCCCCAGTTATCTAAACAGGCAGCTAGTTTTACTGTGCCCGCCATGTACTTGCGTTCGGTTGCTCCAGGCACATGATACTCTATGGTGGGCATCTTTTCAGCTGGCCAGTAATTGTTGCCCCACACATAGATGTAGGCAGGATCTTTAGGGTGTGGTTGCCAGGACCAATTAAAACTTTTGCGATCAATAGGATGCAACACATGCCAATTTTCTGTGGTGCCTCGAAGTTGTGCTTTAGGCTCTGTCACATACTTACGATCAGTAGCACCATTTACTGTGTACACAGGGCCACCTTCGTCATACCATTGCGTACCAAACTCATAGATATATGCAGGATCTAGCACATCCGGATGCCAACTATAATCAAAGTATACAATGTTATCAGTATTAGACCAGGCGGTGTTGTTGCCTTCTGCACAAACTTTGAATGCATCTACTAATTTGATATCAGTGGCACCAGGCACGGTATATGTTACTCCGCTGGCAGTTTGCCATTGGCTGGCAAAGTGATAAATGTAAGGTGGTGCCAGTGGATCTGGTTGCCAGGAATAATCCACACTATTTGTTGCAATATATGCCGGTACTGACCAATTGACTTTGTTGGGCAAGGGCTTGACTTGGAATGCATCTACTAACTTGATTTTGTCAGCGCCGGGTACTGTGTATGTTACACCACTACTGGCAGCCCACTGACTTGGAAAGTGATATATGTAGGGCGGATCTAGTGGGTTTGGATGCCACGAATAATCCACACTGGTATCAATCACTTTTGTTGGCACTGACCAATTGTTTTTGTTGGGCAAGG
>ENA-OSIY01001999-OSIY01001999.1-marine-metagenome-genome-assembly--contig:-NODE-1999-length-10756-cov-4.558947_pt1 | contig 10756 bp, 7 predicted proteins | sample MGYA00237884_ERZ534233 | MGnify/ENA primary metagenome ERZ534233 (study PRJEB26412, sample SAMN06343840) | marine metagenome | isolation source: estuarine water | place: USA: Columbia River Estuary... | reverse complement strand
CTTTATCGCCATTTGGCATTAATTTAACGATAGAGATCTCTACAATTCTATCTTTTGATACATCTGTTCCGGTGGTTTCTAAATCGAAGAAGGCAAGCGGACGAGTTAAGTTTAATTTCATTTTAGGTTATTTGGCTGTATCTAGTTCTCCTTTGTGCAGTATTACATCTACTTTTTTCTCGGCAACAAAATTCGATTTGTCAAGAATTGTGATAGTACTCTTGTTTACTTTGTAATTTTCATTGCTAATACTTACTTCGTAAACGCCAGGCTCTAGAATCATTATTGCTCTATTCGTTTTGACATTGGGAGAATATTCTCCGTAGATTTTTTTATTGGCTGTATTTACTACGGTAATCAAACTACCTGCAATAGGATCGAGAGATGATTTTAGAGAACGCATTCTTGCTATAATATTTTTCGAAGTATCGGCAGGAATTGTTGTTTCCGTGGGGTCGTTCAAATAAGCATTGTGCAGTTCTATAAGCGAATCTGCATTCTGTATCTTTTGCTGATAAGGGGTGTGGGCTTTTAAATTTAGCGCAACCACTGTATAAGGTGGTTCTGTGTTTTTAAATGTTAGCTGATAAATATCCAAGTTTCCAAATCCACCCGTTTTTCTTCTGCCTATGTATGCATTTCTTCCTGTTTTGTTGAAGGAAATAGAGTAGTCGTTGTCGGTGGTATTGATAGGATAGCCTAAATTGCTAGGATTTCCGTAAGCGTGACTTTCCGTGGAGAAATTTGTTTTAAAAATATCGAAACCGCCCATGTTCGTGTGTCCTGCAGATGCAAAGAAAAGCACATTTTCATCTGTTCCAAAATTAGGGTAAGTGTCGTCGTATTCGGTGTTTATTTTGCTTCCCAAGTTAAGAGGTTCACCCCACGTTCCATTAGGGAGTTTTACAGAAATGTATAAATCTAATCCGCCAAAACCACCCTCTCTATCTGAAGCGAAAATGCAAGTTTGTCCGTCGCTGGAGATGCATCCAGCGGCTTGCAAGCTTTTACCATCGTTAATCAAATCGCCAAAATCTAAAGCCTTACCAAATGCTCTCGCTTTACCTACCTTTTCGCAATATTTAATGCGTTGTATGCCTATGTCGTCAATCATGGTAAAAACCAGATAAGCACCATTGCTAGAAAGGGAAGTGATTTCTTCTAGCGAAAAGGTATTGATTGTTGCTCCTACATTTTTGGCTTTCGACCACTTGTCGTTACTTTTTAAATCTATGCTGTAAACATCAGATACGAAGCCGTCTTCCCCCTGAGTAGCGCCGGTTGTTCCTTTTCTTTTTGTTGTAAAGTATATCGATGATTCATTTTCGGTTACAAAAGGATGTCCTTCAAAATACTCTGTGTTGACATCTTTACCTAAGTTGGTGAAAGTAACACTAATTGGAATTTTCATTAATTCTTTTGCTGTTTGAGCGCACTCAATTTCATGGTCGGTTTCTTCAATGTCTTCGGGTTTAAGTTTACCTTCTTTTTTGTAACGGTTGAAAAACTCTACTGCTTTATCTAATTCGTCGCTGTAGGCATAAGCTTTGGCCAAATCAAAAAGCACAATAGCGTCATATTTACCTCCTTTTAATACTTTTTCTAATGGGGCTATAGCTTTGGTTTTGTCTTCATTGGTATTGAGGTAGCATTCAGCTATGAGTTGATTTAGTTTTAAGTCCTCAGGTTCTTTTTTAAGGGCTAATTTTAGTTCGTCTAAAGCTTGTCCGTACAAGCCATAGCCAATATATGTTTTTGCTAAAGTAACGTTGCCAGAGGGAGGTACAGCACCTTCTTGAGCTGCAAGGGTAATGCAAATTAGCGAAAATAGAAAAGTAGTAACTGACTTCATTCTAAAATTATTTACGATTGTAAGATAAGCATAGCCAATAATATGCCCAAGTATCTTTTGTGATTAGTTTGATTAATTTTTAACAAGTAATTACCAATAAAAAAACCTTCGCTGTTGAGCGAAGGTTTTTTTATGAGTTATTGTCTACTCTATTATTTCTTTTTGCCTTTAGTGGTAGGTTTTTTAGTTCCGTTTTTCAAGTGGTCGGGAACAGCAATTGGATTAACAAAGTTAGTTTCACCGTCCAATGAAATAACTTTTAAAACAGTTCTTCTGTTTAGTTTTCTTCCATCAGGGTTGTCGCTACCATCTGTGTTTTCGTTCTTAGCAATTGGCTGTGTTTCACCATATCCTTTTGCTTTTATTTGGCCGGCATTAATACCTTTAGCCAATAAGTATTTCACAACAGCTTCAGCTCTTTTTTGAGATAGATTCATATTGTATGCATCAGCACCTTTAGAGTCGGTGTGGCCTTGTAATTCTACTTTCAAACCAGGATTATTCATTAATAATCTTGTTAATTTCTCTAGTTCAACTTTAGATTCTGGAGTTAAGATATCTTTATCAAATTCGTAAAAAATGTTGTTCAATACGATGTTTTCTCCAGCTTTTATGGCAGGAAGTTTAATGTCGCTTTGAATAGCAGAGAACTGAGAGTTTTCTGGAACAATCAAATTTTCTGATCTAAACAATACACCTTCTGCTTCATAAGTAATGTTGTAGTTTTTACCTGGAGGCAAGATGAACAAATATTTACCTGTTTTGCTGTTTGGTTTGTAGATACCCACAATTTCATTCGTTTCGTTATCTGTTACGACAATTTGAGCGCCGTTAGGAACGATTGAGTTTTCACCTTCTAAGGTTAAGTTACCAGAGAACACAGTCAATTGTTTTTCTGGAGGAGTTGGTAAGCTAATCATATAAATATCATAAGAGCCAAAACCTTCTTCACGGTATGAAGCATAATAAGCTCTTTTACCATCAGGAGAAGTTACATAACAAACGTCGTCACCAGTTGTATTGATAGGGTAACCAATGTTTTCTACATCACCCCAAGTGCCATCTTCGTTTTGCATAACTTGGAATACATCAAATCCACCCATGCTTTGGTGACCTTCAGATGAAAAGAATAATGTTACTCCGTCGGGGTGCATGAAAGGCGCTCTATCGTCGAAGGCTGAGTTTACTTTCGGACCAAGATTTTCAGGTAAGCTCCACTCACCAGTAGGAAGTCTTTTCACGTAGTAGATATCGAATCCACCATATCCCCCTGGACGGTCGCTTACAAAGTACAATATAGAACCGTCTGCATTGAAACAAGCATCGGGTTCTTGGTGTTTTGTGTTGATAGGAGATGGAAACATTTCTGGAGTTGACCATTGGTCACCGTTCAATTTACTAATATAAATATCTCCATTTCCTCTTCCTGCACCTTCTTTTTCTCTATCAGAAGTGAATAAAACTTGCTGTCCATCTACTGATAATGCAATTGTTGCTTCGTTGAAAGGAGAGTTGATGGTCGTTAAGTTTTTAGGAGTCGACCAGTTGCCTTTAACATCTTTAGTGCTCATGTAAATATCTTCGTAGTAGTTACCATCACTCATTAAAGTATCCTTGTTAACTGTAGCATTTTGAGTAGAACCAAATCTTCTAGAAGTGTACAATAATGTTTTTTCGTCAGCAGAAAGAACCGGAGCAAAATCTTTGTATTTACCGTTAATAGTAGACCCAAAGTTAGATACAATTAATTCTACTGGATTAGCAATTAGAATTTTGGCGTATGCGCATTGAGCTAAATAATGATCCATTAATTTATTGTCTTCGTCGTCTTTAGCCAAAAAGCCTTTGAATTTTTCGTACATCAAAGAAGCTTCGTCGAACTGATAATTTAGGTGATAAGCTTTAGCCAATTCAAGGTAAGCAACAACTGGAGCTTTCTTTTCTTTGATTGACTCAATGCTGTAAGCTGCCTCAGAAACATTTTGTGCAGCAATTTCAAAAGCGGCGATAGCTGCAGGTAAATTGTTTTTCAAATTCATGTAGCTTAATCCCATTTTGTACTGAACATTAGCGTTAGTAGGGTCGGCTGTGTAAGCCTCCTTGAAAGCATCAATTGCTACTGTGTACTCTTGATTGTTGAAGTGATTTTGAGCCTTTTTAAGTGCCGCATCGTTTTGCGCTAGCACTGCAGTAAAAGGAATAATCAAAAATAAGGCTAATAAAATTCTCATAGGATAGATATTATGTTTTTCAATTGTGTTTTTCAAAATGTGTGCTAAAAATATAAAAAAATAAATTCTTTTATCAATTGTGGGCTAATTTACCATATAACCCTGTTAAAGTCAAAGTTTTCCAAATAATCTCCAATTTTTTTTAAAAAGGAACCTCCTAACATGCCGTCAACCACACGGTGATCGTACGAAAGAGAAAGAAACATCATTTGACGAATAGCGATCGTGTCTCCCATTGGCGTTTCTACTACCACAGGTTTCTTTTTAATGATTCCTGTTGATAAAATTGCTACTTGAGGTTGGTTGATAATGGGCGTTCCCATTATGTTTCCAAAAGTTCCTACATTGGTTATAGTGAAGGTTCCTCCTTGAATTTCATCAGGTTTCAATTTATTTTCTCTTGCTCTCTTCGCCAAGTCATTTACTTGTTCTGTTATACCTATAATATTCAGTCGATCAGCATTTTTAATCACAGGTACAATCAGATTTCCGCTAGGAAGTGCGGCGGCCATACCAATATTTATAGCTTTTTTCTTTATAATGTTGTTGCCATCCAGTTGAATGTTTACCATCGGGAAATCCTTCAAAGCTTTAGCTACAGCTTCAATAAAGATTGGTGTGAAGGTGATTTTAAAACCTTCTCTTTTTTCGAATTCGTTTTTAACCCTGTCTCTCCACATTACCATGGCTGTAACATCTACTTCAATGAATGAAGTGACATGAGGTGCAATTTGCTTGCTTTTCACCATGTGCTCCGCAATGATTTTGCGCATGCGGTCCATTTCTATTATTTCGTCTTCACCTGAAATTGAAGATGTCGACAGTGCAGGAGTTGGTGACGAAGAAGTTAGAGTGAGAGTGGGATTTGAGATAGAAGCGGGGACTAGATTTTGCTTACCGGCTTGCAAGTATGCCATCAAATCATCTTTAGTAACTCTACCGTCTTTACCTGTTCCTTTTATTTTATCTAATTCTTCTTTGTTTATGTTTTCTTTAGAGGCGATACTTTTCACCAATGGAGAATAGAATCGATCGCTTTTTTGAAATTCTGCAGCGGCTGTTTTTTCTTGAACAACAGTTGGTTTTTGTATCACTGGGTTCGATTGAGGAGAATGGAGCTCTACCGATTCATGGCTGGTATCATCACCTTCACCTTCGGTTTCTAGAATAGCGAAGGCCTGCCCAACTTTTACAATTTCACCAACTTTAAACAACTGTTTTTTTAATATTCCTGCATGAGTAGCTGGTATTTCCGAATCTACCTTATCGGTGGCGATTTCTGCCACAGCTTCGTCTAATTCAATGCGGTCGCCTTCTTTTTTTAACCACGAGGTTAAGGTAGCCTCAGCTACACTTTCGCCCATTTTAGGAAGGATTAATTTTACTTCGCCCATTGCTTGTATTACTTATGCGTGCCTCAAAAGTAACAAAATATGTTAAAGATTTTTCATTTTTCCCAGCTTAATTTGCCCGAATTCTGCCCAGTTGCCGAAAGCATTTGAGAATAATGTCTAAATCCTCGCAAATACTGTAGTTTTTAGCGTACATCAAATTTATTTTTTTAACTGAATTGGGAAAAGTGGGTTTTACTTTTAAGGTATCGGTAGGGTTTAGTATTCCTAATTTGATAGCCGGTAATTCTTCTGTTTGCTCATTGTTTTGTTCTAAACAATAGCCTACCCAAGTGCGTTTGCCTAGTAAAACCAAAATCGCATTTTTCACAAATCCAAATGGTTTTTCTATGGTGAAAACCAACAGGGGAGAGAACATCAGTAAAATTAAGGCGCTTAGAACATCGAAAATTCTTTTGTTTTGCTTGTTTTCATTTTTATTAATCGAGTTGATGTCGATTACATACATTTCGCCCGGTTCATTTGTAGAGTGGCTGCCAATGATAAATAAGCTTTTAGGTGGTGCAATTTTAAAATGAACATCTTTGCTACGTATAGCAGACATACTGTCGATGATGGTTTTAAAGTCCAGACTTTCAGCACAAAAGATTAACTCGTTAATTTTATTTTTGGCAATCAAAGTATTTATTTCCTGCAAGTTGCCCAAGTAATCTTCATCTGTTTTATTTTCGCTGTTAGGCGCAATTAACTCAATAGTTATGGGTTTTAAGTACGATAAGCTAAGGATGCGCGTAACTCTTTTGGTTTCTGATTTGGAGCCAACGATGGCTACCTTTTTCTTTTGGATAAAGCCTAAATCGAAGTTTTTAAATTCTAAGTAGTGTAAAATCAGTCGGTTAAATAAAATTACACCCAAACAAACAAGTGTTCCAATTAAGATTAGAGCGCGAGAGAATCGATATTCTGCGGGAAGCAGGCTGTAAAGAATTAGAATGATTAGAGTACCAAAAAATATTCCTTTGACAATATTAATAGGTTTGGGGTTTTTCTGAAAGCCTTTGAAAAGAAAAACCGACAGCAACCACACCATTATAAAAGCGGGTATTTCCCAGTTAAAAAATATGTCGGGAAAATGATTGGCATACCCTTTAACATTTACCTCGTAATATTTCATGAGAAAATGAAGCGCAGTGTAAATGATGGTTGCGTCGAAAACGGGCAACAATATAACTATTAAGGCTCTACTAAAGATGGCCATGGCCGCACGGGCATAAATGGCAATGTTTATTAAGAAGGAAAATAGGGAAGCATTTTTTTGCGAAAAGTGCTTTTTAGCAAAAATGATCATGGCTCGGTAAAACACAAATACATAATTAACGCTGCTTTTCTTGGTGCTTTCACCTTTGTAGTGAATGATGCGTGTATCGGCGAAATAATAGTTTTTATAACCGGCTTTAATAATTCTATAAGACAAGTCGATATCTTCTCCATACATAAAGAAGGTTTCGTCTAACAAACCAATTTTATTTAAAACCGATTTTCTAAGCAACATAAACGCTCCCGACAAGATTTCAACCTCATGGGTTTCTTCTTTGCTTAGATATCCCAAATGATATTTTCCAAAAGTTTTCGATTTAGGGAAGAGGTGTGCCAATCCAAAAATTTTATAAAAAGCTACCGATGGTGTGGGCAAACCTCTTTTCGATTCGGGAAGAAATTTGCCTTGTCCGTCCACCATATTCACACCCAATCCGCCAGCATCGGGGTGGGCATCCATAAAATCAACAATCTTTTTAAAAGTATCTTCTTCAACTAGGGTGTCGGGATTGAGCAATAAAATGTATTCACCTTCGGCCTGAGTCATTGCCAAATTATTTCCCTTGGAGAAACCTAAGTTCTTTTTGCTTTCGATAAGTTTTACCCATGGAAATTTTTCTTTCACCATGGCTACTGAGCCATCTGCAGAGTTGTTGTCGACTACCCAAACATCACCACTGGTAAGCTTCATGGCTTTCGCTACAGAGTAAAGGCATTGCTCTAAAAAGTGTTCAACATTGTAATTTACTATGACAACTGATAACTTCAAATCTTCTTTTATTTAAGCGCTCCACCTTTGTAAGGAATTCTATTCAATATAGATCGTCCCAAGGTGAGTTCATCGGTATATTCAATCTGATCTCCAAAGCCCATTCCTCGGGCAATGGTTGTAATATTCACAGGCAAATTACCCAGCTTTCTGTAAATGTAAAAATTAGTGGTATCTCCTTCCATGGTGGTGCTCAAAGCCAAAATAATTTCTTTTACTTCTTCATTAATCACTCGTTGGGCAAGACTTTCAATGTTTAAGTCTGAAGGGCCAATACCGTCAATTGGTGAAATAACACCGCCCAAAACGTGATACATACCGTTATATTGTTGCGTGTTTTCAATGGCTAAAACATCGCGCACATCTTGTACCACACAAATCACATCGCTTTTTCTTGAACTGTTGCTGCAAATGTCGCAAAGTGCTTGGTCGCTAATATTGTGGCATTTATCGCAAAAGCGAATGTCAATGGCTAAATTTCTAATGTTGTCGGCAAAGCGCAAAATCTCGTCTTGCTCCATCTTTAACATGTTTAAAGTATAGCGCAAAGCCGTTTTTCTGCCAACACCGGGCAAACTGTTAAAGCTTTCAATGGCTTTAAATAAAACTTTCGATGGGAAATTAAACTCCATTTTACGCGAAAATAAGGTATTATTTTTGAGAATAGTAAAGTGTTCAAAACTCAAAATAAGTTTAAGCGTATGAGCGGTATGAAAAAATCATTGCTCCTCTTTTTTATTTTATTGATTTCGCTTTTAAAAGCACAAAATTATGCATTGCCTTATTCTGCTGGTTTTGCTTCGCACAATGGTTACTTTTACGAGTATTCTCCTCAACATCAGCAAGTCAAATGGGTTGCATACAAATTAAGAGGAATGGATGTGAAGAAAGCTTTAGACCCCGAAATAAAGTTTTTTAATGACCCTAAACTTCCTTCAAATGCGATTGGCAATGAAGATTTTATTCAAAGAGCTTTTGCTGCCGGACATCTTAAGCCTTCTGGAGATTCGAGAGCTTGCCCAGAAGATATGCACGACGCTTTTTTATATGCGAATATTTGTCCGATGAAACCTACCTTCGATCAATTCACCTGGAATATTTTAGAAAATACCGTGCGCAGTTGGGCTTATATCTACGATAGCATTTTTGTGATTAGCGGTCCGGTTTTTAAAGACCCCGAAAAAATTGATACAATAGGCTTACATAAAATTCCTGTTCCCGATTATTTCTTTAAGGCGGTATTGGTATACAATGGTATTGATATGGATGCTATTGGCTATGCAGTGCCTAATGTGGATACTAAAGATTTTACTAAACTCGGACCAATAACAATTGATTCGTTAGAGAAATTTACAGGTTTAGATTTGTTTTATTTGTTGCCCGAATATTTAGAAAATCATTTAGAAAGCAAAGTCAATCCTTTGTTTTGGCAAGGTCAAAATAACTCGTATGCTTTAAAGATGTCTATGCGAAGAAGAGAAATTCAATGCTTGTCGGTTGATGCTTTAGACAATAGATGTTCACGCCCAACTCTTGCATTAAATGGCTTTTGCCAATTGCACGGTGGCGGCAAGTAAAATTAGTCGGCATTTTTCTTACTTTAGCAGCACTCAAAAATTAAGCTCATGTCGCAAGAAGTAAGAAAATTACAACCTACTATCCTTTGGAACAATTTCGAAAATTTAAATGCTGTTCCCCGTCCTTCAAAAAAAGAAGAAAAGGTGCGTGCTTTCCTGCGTGAATTCGCAACGCAACATGCTATAGATTATACAGAGGATGCAATCGGTAATTTCATCTTAAGAAAACCAGCTACCAGAGGTTTAGAAAATAAAACGAAAGTGATTTTGCAAGCGCACATGGATATGGTGCATCAAAAAAATAGCGATGTTGATTTTGATTTTTCTACACAAGGCATCATCAGCAAAATTGATGGCGAATGGGTGAAGGCAGAAGGAACTACTTTAGGTTCTGATAACGGTATTGGTGTGGCGGCGATTATGTCGGTTTTCGAATCGAAAGAAATTCAGCACGGACCAATTGAAGCTTTAATCACCGTTGATGAAGAGACGGGAATGACGGGTGCTTTCAATCTTCAATCGGGAATTCTTACCGGAAAAATTCTACTCAATTTAGATTCAGAAGAAGACAATGAAATATGTGTTGGTTGTGCGGGTGGTATTGAAGTAAATGTTACCAAGAAATACGACGAGAAAAACATTCCCGATAACCATAAAGGTTTTTCTATTTCGGTGAAAGGATTGAAGGGCGGACATTCGGGGGTAGATATTCACTTGGGAAGAGGGAATGCAAATAAAATAATGAATCGTTTATTGTTCGACGCTTCAGAGAAATTTGCTTTGCGTATTTCATCTGTAAAAGGTGGAAGTTTAAGAAATGCTATTCCTCGTGAATCTTTTGTTTCAGCAGTAATTCCAGCAGAAAAAGAAGATGCATTTAAAGCTTATTTGGTGGCTTTTGCTCAACAAATCAAACATGAATTGAAGATGGAAGATAAATTGGTGATTACGGCAGAACCAACCGGACTTCCAGAAAAAGTGATGAAAGAAAAAGCACAAAAAGATTTCCTTAAAGCAATATATGCTTGTCCGAACAATGTAATCGCAATGAGCACTGATATCCCCGGATTGGTAGAAACATCTAATAATTTGGCGAAGGTAACAGTGCATGGTGGTGAAATTTCTATTCAATGTTTAGGAAGAAGCAACGGCGAAGAAGGAAAAGAAGAGTTGGTGAGAAGTCTGCGCGCAGTTTTTGAAATGTATGATGCTGAGATTCTGTTCAAAGGAAGCTACCCTGGCTGGAAACCAGATATGTCTTCACCAATTTTACAAGTGGCTCGCGACAAATACAAAGAGCTATTTAAGGAAGATGCGAAAGTGATGGCTATTCATGCCGGATTGGAATGTGGAATTATTGGTAAAGCATATCCAGGGTTAGATATGGTGTCTTTCGGACCAACCATCAAATACCCTCATTCGCCAGATGAGAAAGTGAATATTGCTTCGGTAGAAAAATTTTGGACGATGTTGTTGGAGATGTTGAAGAGTGTGCCGAATCAATAATTAGTATTTTCTCCAGGTGCGCGCTTTTAGCGCGTACCTATTGTAATGGCACTTGCAGTGCCTGCTTTTTTATACTGTAAGTACCCCTAAAAATCAGACTGGCTTTAAATTGGAAAAAACTTTAAATTTAATCCAATATGAAAAAGTCAAAA